>JAABUV010000869.1_pt1 | contig 45341 bp, 77 predicted proteins | sample 5559971 | NCBI WGS metagenome assembly JAABUV01 (sample SAMN10711881, study PRJNA513362) | rock metagenome | isolation source: Antarctica rocks | place: Antarctica: Victoria Land, Knobhead nord | collected 2015-12-19 | reverse complement strand
CGCTGCTGCGGACGGGGTCGTGGCGATGCCGGCCAGGGCGCCGGCCGCGGGCGCCGCGGGCGCCGCGGGCGCGCCGGACAAGGAGCGCGAGCTCGACGACTTCGTGGATGTCAGCGGCGAGGTGCCCACCCCTCCCGCCCAAACGATGCAGTCCTTGCGCGCTCTACGTCATCCTGCAACATCACTCGTCATTCATGCTTTTGGAACAAGCCCTTCCGGACTCGAGTACACTGTCGGTGAACTTCCGCAAGCTAGATGCCCCGGCGTGCCTGACTAGGATGCGGCGCCTCAAGTGCTACATGCGCTGAGAGCACGGGCGCCCCTGCAGGTACAACCAGCGGAAGGCAGCGCGCGCCAGCGGAGGGCAGCGGATGTCGCAGCAGCGCCGGTTGTGGCGGCGGAGGTGAAGAAGGAGAAGTAGCGCGGCGGCTCGGCGGGCTGCCCGCTGTCCATAGGGTGTACACTGCTGCTCTCACATGTGTGCTTGTGCACAGGATGTTGGCCCCTGTAAGCATCGATACGACAAATGTGCCTGCTTCTTCACCCCATCAGTCCAGCACGAGTGATATGCCATGTTTCAGTCCATCCGTATGGTGGGGCTTGCAGCTACATTGCCTCAGCTTCCACCGCGAAGTATGTTGAAGAGGTGTCTGGCCCGGTGCAAAAAGGGGTTTATGGCAGACCGCGGGTCTGAATAACAGCTGCGCTGTACAATATGAATGCTCCCTGTGGCTCTAAGCATATAAAACTATCTGGACACGACGCTCCATGCATGTCACGGAACTCTTATCAAACGCTCTGCAGGGCAGCATGGCCTGAACAGGTACATGTTGACAAGACTGCCAAACCCACACTCCATGCCACCTCACATAGATAGTTTTTCAACTTATAGAAGTTTGAGCATGACTGCTTGCCAGACTTGGCAGTCCCACTGGTGTGTCCTGCCCTTGCTGAGACAGGACCCTGAAGAAGCCTGTAAATCTGGCATGTCCAAGAGAGACATTCTAATGTGCATGTCTGCCATGCTGGCAAGCAAGCAAACAGAGTGGACACTTTCCTTCGCCTTGTAAGTGTGGTCGCATCCTTGTTGGGGACGTGCGAGGGCCATATGCGTTCAGCAGACAGCTATCTTGTGCAGCGGGTCAGCGGCAGGGGGCCCCATGCTGAGGCGCTATCATCTGGCACTGTTCGCGCTGCTCACCGCCGAGGCAGCCCTCCAGCAGCACCTGAATCGCACGATCGTCATGTTCAGGGTAAGGCGACTGCTGTTCTGCACGGGTCCCTGGTGTGTCCTGCCTCGCATATGCAGCCCTGCAACGCGGACGCGCGCGCCTGGGCCAGAGCGCCGCGGACGTGCCCTTGGCAGTCGCCTTCTGCGCTGACGACGCTCCCGCAGCGGCGCGCCTGGCGGAGGGCTTGGGCCTGCCGCATGCGTGCCACATGCCGGGTGTGCTGCCCCTCCGTAGCGAGCTGCGGGCTGCTACAGTCGAGCTCTTAGCTGCATGGCAGCACGTATGGAGTCACAAAGGCATGCCGAGCGCGCTCAAAAGCTGGTTCACGTGCGCGCCGTCACGGCGGGCGGATGCCTCAGGCGCCTGCGCGCACGTCTACGCCGCCCTCGTCCCCGGTGCGCTGCGCCGCATGCGGTGCTCCCCCGTTCCGTGTCCATGCAGGCTGCGGCGCATGCGCAGAGCTGAGCAAACGTCTTTCTCAGCCATCATGGCCGCGTGGCAGGCCTGGCGGGGCGCTTCACGGCAGAGCAGGCTGCGCTGCTGGGGCGCTGCTACCCGGGCGGCATCCTGCATGTCGAAGAGGACGGCGAGGCGCGCCCCTGTGCCAGCCCGGCGCGCGCGCGCCTTGCACTCTCCGCTCATGGCGCCTTCTGCCATTCAGTTCGGCCGTCTGTGTGCGTTTTGCACGCTTGGCATCAGACAGTCTCCCACTCCTTCTCACTCGTGCAGCTAGGAATGCACCGCACCGCTGAAAGGCTCCACGCCATGGGAGCTTGTAGCCACCGCGCCGGCACAGAGCAGCATCCCTGGGGCAACTGCCGCCCAGGCGCTCAGTGCCATGCAAAAGCGGCAGGCGCCTGCTGGCTCGCGCGCTTGCGGGCAAGCGCTCTACTCACCCTACCAGCGCCCAGCAGGGCGGGGCTGACTGCCACTTGAGGCTCGCCAGGTCTTCAAGGCGGAGGGGAGCGCACCGGAGCCCGCTGCCAGCTCCCCTGATCGGGGCACGGGCCTGCTGGTGGACTCGGCAGGCGCGCGTGCACGCCCCGCTGCCAAGCCCGAGCAGACACGTCCGTGCTGCTAGCAGCCCTCTTGCAGGTCCATTGCCTGCCATGAAGCATGCAGCAGGGCTCGCCAGGACCTGGCCAAGCAGGCCGCTGTGCGCACTGTCCGCATATCGCAGGGCGCCGCATGGTCTGCGCGTCACGCCTGCAGCCTTGGATAAGCCCATCGGCGCTCGCCCCGCGCGGCAGAGGGTGGCATGACGACGGACCCGAAGCTGCTGGCGCTGGCCGCACAGCTGGCCGCGGCCGCGGGCTTCGCAGCCAGCGCCCCCGGCGCGCCGCTCGTGGCTGCGCAGGCCGCCGGCGACGCGGGGCCCGCCCCTACAGGCCGCGCCGGTCCGGCAGGCGCGCAGGCCCTGGTGCCGGCGCTGTGGAACCTGGACCGGCTGGACCAGGCGGCGCCGCCGCTCGACGGCCTCTTCAGGCGCGCTCGCCCACGCCGCGCTCCTGGCGTGGGACGTGAAGCAGGCGGAGGGGCGCTGCTTGGGGTCCCGCATCCCACACGGAGTCTGTGCGGGCAGGCGGGGCGCGCATGCCACCAAGCAGTGCGAGGGTTAGGTGAGGGTTTCCGCCGCCGCCTCACAGGGCAGGGCCTGGCGCGCCCGCAGGGTTGGCGCCGGCGGCGGGCGCGGCGTGACGGTGTACGCGCTGGACTCGGGCGTGCGCGCGACGCACCAAGAGTTCGCGCCGTGGGGCGGCGGCGCCTCGCGCGCGGCCTACGGGTGCGCGCGCGTGGCCGGGGCGGCGGGCGGGCCGCCGCCCTGCCTGAGGCGCTCCCGCGAGGCAGCGGCGCGCGCTGTCGCCCGGGTGCTGGACAGAGGGATCCATCCGTTTGTGCGGCGCCTCTCGTGTCATATCAACAAGTGCGCGCCCGGCGCAGTATCTTGAGGATTTGGGGCAGCGGGGGCGCCGCATCCACATGCGTTAGACGTTGTGTGCGTAGCGCCTGCCGCATGAGCCTAAATGCTCCTCAACCGCCAACACATGCATGGAGCAGACAGCCACACCGCCCGATACATGCCATGCACTGAAGTGGCCACACTCGCTGCGCGCACGTGCCAGGCGCGACATGACAGCCGGGCCGGGCGGCGCGGCGGCCGCGCCGGACTGCGACGGCCATGGCACGCACGTGGCCGCGGTCGCCGTGGGCCGCACGGTGGGCGTCGCCAAGGCGGCCGCGCTGGTGGCGGTGCGCGTGCTGGCCTGCGACGGCAGCGGCAGCGTCGGCGACGTGGTGGCGGGCGCGGGCCTGGCCCGAAATGCGGGGACCTGCGACTTGCATCATGACAAACGCTTTGCTGAGCACCGTGGTAACTGAAGTCCTGCGTGAAGAGTTTGAGTGGTGAAGGAGGCCCTGCGCCCACGCTTATGGCGTCCAGATGCATCCCTGGACTCACGAATCCTCCGGTTGAGCGCCCCGCCATGCACCAGGCCTGGAGTGGGTGGCGGCGCATGCGGCGCCGCCGGCGGTGGCCATGCTGTCGCTGGGCGTGCGCGGCGGCGCCTGGAGCCGCGCGCTGGACGCAGCCACCAGCGCGCTCGTGCGCGCCCGCAATGTCACGCTCGTGGTCGCCGCCGGCAACGGGCGCGGCGCCCCGAGCCCGCGACCTGGCCCATGCCCTAACCCTAACTCTGTCCCTATCCTTGAAGGTCTCAGGCCCATGCTATCCTTGGAGGTCTCCTTGCCAGGCAGAGGCCCCGGCAGCGGTGGCAGCGGGCGAGCAGCGCGCCTCAGAGCGCCAGCCGATACCGTGCCTGCTAGCGCCTCAGCATTTGCTCGCGATCATGGGATGGGCGTGCCGGGAGGCGCCTGAGCAGGTGATTATCTAGCCGGCCACGAGCCACAGCGTGTGCTGCCCCGCCCTAGCCCTACGCCTGCCAGCCTCCTGCCTGGGTGCCCCTCTCGGCAGCGGCACATGCGGCTCTGCAAGTGCAGCGTGGCGCTGTGGCATGCTGCGTCGGCGACCCTGTGCCTGTCCGAGCCGCCAGGCGCGGCGACGCCTGCCTCTTCGCGCCGGCGGACGCGCGGGATGCGATCACGGTGGCCGCCTCGGACCTCGTGCACAAGTTTGATGGCGCGGCCGCGGGCCAGAGCGACGCGGTCTACCCGGCGCGGGGCCCCACTCTGAGGGTCATGGCCACGTACCACCGCAGGGTGCCCTACTTTTGTACGGCAGCTGCTTACAATCCCGTGCACTGCTACAGTGGACGCAAGGCGCGGCTGCATCAGGAGCAGGATGTGCTCTGGCATTTGCCTGGGCCGGGCTGCACTGTGGTGCTGCTGGCGGCAGAGCGACCCTGACCCGCACGCCGCGCCGCAGTACACAAACTCTGGCGCGTGCGTCGCCCTCTTCGCGCCCGGCACTGAGGTCGCGTCCGCGTGCGGCGGCGCGCGTGCGCGCCCGCACCCCAATGCCCGTCTGCCTCCCTGCTGGGGCTCGCAGTGGCGGCCGCCCCGAGCCATGCCCGCAGGCGCCCGGCCTGCCCCATAAACTCGGAGGCTGCCGCGGCCGAGCGGCCGAGTGGGAGCGAGGCTCGCTTGGGCCCCGTCCGCCACAGGGCCTCGAGCTGTGCCGCGCGCGCAGGCCGCTGCGCGGATCTGAGCGACGCCGCATACGCCTGGGCGTCCGGGACGAGCATGGCCGTGCCGCACGTGGCAGGCGCGGCAGCGCTGTACCTGGCCGCCCACCCGGCCGCGCCGCCGGCCGAGGTGCGCGGCGCGCTTGTGCGCGCGGCAACCGCGGGGCGCCTGGCAGCCGCGCTGCTGCTGCCCGGCACGCCCAACCTGCTCCTGCGCGTGGGCGGGGCGGCGGGGCTGGCGTAGGGCTCGGCCGGCAGCGGCCGTTGCTGGTCCCAGCGCGTCCAGCAGCGCACGCGTGTCACGCCTGGACGCATGCGGCAGCGTGCTCATGCATGCTGCCCGCCGCAGCCCTGCTGCCCGGCGCGCCCGCCTTCTTGCTGCGCGTCAGCGGGCCGGCCCGCGCGCGCGCGCGCGTGGGGTCATGCCCTACGATGATAGGCAGGCGCTGCCACCCGGCAGGCAGACCGTTCTCTGCTGCGCATCTACGGGGCGGCTGCTCGGTGAAGGGTGGAGTTACTTCGCAGACAGCGTCTTGGTTTGCAGCTGCTTGGCACGGCTGACCTGACACCTGGGGTAGTGAGGCGGCCCAAATTGTGCGTAAACACTAGACGCCATGGATCAATGGCAGTGCACTGGCTGTTGAGCGCGGCTTGCTGCCATCACGAACAGAGCATGGTCATGTTGGGACACCTCACCAGGGCACATTACCAGGATTGAGGGTGTGCTCAAGGGCAATTAATGGCAATCGAACACATCTTATCCCTGGCTCGCACCGTGCAGCACCACTCTTTGAACGCCAATCCGCACACACCAGGACGGTAACACTCAACAAGACTCCCGGTGCGGGTTCATGTTGCAGGCCTTGCGCACATCGAGTTCGGCCCGTGCCGCTCGCACGCTTCGTTGCTTGTTTGGGTGGACACTGTCGAGTGTCTGTTTGCTGAGCGCATGCAGGTCTAGCAGCAGTTCCAGCAGCTCTCCGCCGCCCCACCTGAGCGGCTGATTTTCACTTCTTTGTTCATGCAAGGATTTTTGCTGATGCAGGTTGCTGGCGCGTGTGCGAGCAGGACTCAGGATATTAAAAGCATGGCGTTCAACCTGGCTACTGCTTTCAAGCCCACCGTGGCGGCGCCGCGCGCAGCAGTCCGCCCCCGCGTCGCAGGTGCGCGGCCGGCGCGAGAAGCTGTCTAGGTGCAGGCAGCCTGCGCTGGGTGGCAGCTGGTAGGGCAACGCGCGCGCCTTTCTGTCCAGCGGCTGTGCAGCGCACAGGGCGGTCCAACCAGGGCGCTTGCTTCTTGATGCCCGGGCACCTGCCTGACTGTGCTTGCGTGGTGGCTTGCAGAGCATCCTAGAGCTTGTTGCTAGGTGCTGAAGGAGCTCGGGTGTAGCTGCGGCGGCGCAGTGCACCAGCCAGCGTGCGGTGCCACACGTGCAGATTCTTGATATTTTGTGTTACACTTCCAACTCTGGCTTTTGTTGTCGTGAGGTGCTGTGCGCGGGGCTCCGTTTGCGACTGTGTTGCAATTGACACTGGTGCGCCTGGGGCGCTGCAGCGCCGGTCGCCATGGCCATGCCGCGCGACTTCGTGGCGTCCGCTGGCAAGGCCGCGGGCGTGAGCCTGGCAGCGCTGGCGCTGATGGCACAGGCGGCGGGCGCCGTGACCATCAAGATGGGCAGTGACACTGGCGGGCTTGTGTTCGAGCCCTCCAGCGTGACGATCAAGGCTGGCGACAGCGTTACATGGAAGAACAACGCTGGCTTCCCGCACAACGTTATGTTCGACGAGGATGAGATCCCGGTGCGGGCACACTCGCTTGTGCGGCAGGCTGGGCCCGCTGCAGTGGAAACGTAAGAGCGCACATAAGGGAGGGAGTGCACAGCTTTCTGAGTGAACAGGGTTGCTCTCAAAGCAAGCGGAGCAAACTGGTGGTTTGTGTACAGTGTTGCAATCAGGGAAGCAGCATAGGTGGACAGTTTAGATGTGCGCACGGCGTCGTGCTGAGTCTGTGCCATGGGCTTGCTCTCCATGCAACTTTTCGTTATGCACTCTGCAGTAGCCTCGGAGCCCAAACAGTAAGGAAAGTCAGTATATGCCGGTCCAGACACTACTGTGCAGGTCTTGTTTTGCTTTGTTTAGTAAGTTTCTATAGCAAGCTTGTTGAAAGTGCATATTTATACCCTGTCATCAAGGTGAGGGAAGGTTGTGTTGCCAGTGCAGAGATGCGTACGATGTCTAGTGCGCACTCGGGGCAAGCAGGAGGCTGTTGAGCCTGGTCAGAGTCGCTCACCGTTGGCTGTGCTGACGTTTTTGAAGTGCGATGATGACGAGCACCGCCGCGTGCTGGCAGGCCGGCGTCAGCGTTGACGCCATCAGCCACGAGGACTACCTGAACGCGCCCGGGGAGGAGGTGACCACCAAGTTCACCAAGCCGGGCAAGTACGCGTTCCACTGCGAGCCTCATGAGGGCGCTGGCATGAACGGCACCGTTACCGTTGAGTAGGTCCGGAGCCGCAAAATGCGGGCATAGTGGCCGTGCTCTTGCGCACTGGGCGTTGCTCTTGGCCGTTGGGTGTTGCTGGCAGGCCTGGATGCTGCGGAGTATGTATGGGGTAGCAAGGAGAAAGGCTAGCCTGATTTTGCATGTACCGATGTAAGGAGAGACTGCAACGGCAACGACACAGTAGGACATGCTGAGCGGCCTGCAGCAGAAAAAATGCAGAGTTGTGCTTGCATCACAACACGTAAACAGTCTCTCGCCTGCATATCGACTCTGTGCCTATCGACCGCGCAGCGACATCAGAGCAGACACTGCCATGCAGACCTGGCATCAAACTACCACTACGCACACTGCTTTCTTCCTGCTGTCAGCATCCTGCTTGCAACAAACAGCGGTCTGCGGCCAAAGCACCTGGTGATGCAACAACTCTTGAATGGTCTTGAACCCAGCAGGAGCTAGGCAAACACGGGCGTGGTGAGGTACCCATAGAGCAGCAGTCAGCCTGCCAGCGCAGAGAACACTGATGCATCCGTGCCGGGCGGCGCCGGCCCCGTGCAGGGGTTGCTGACCCTGCTGGCCGGGCAGGCGATCTGCGCCGCCTTGGCAACTGCGCGCATGCAGCCGCCCTTGAGCTGCAGCGTCGTCACTGTGAATGTCTGTACACACAGCTCAGCACTGGGCAGTCGCCAGCAATAGATGCATGGATGCGGAAGTCGGCAGCGAGCAGGGAGACGCCAGGGGAGGGCGCTGGGCTGGCAGAGGGCACGTTGTTAGCGCGCCGGTAACCCCCTCTGCCTCCTGCATTCTGCACGCGCCGGCAGAAAAGCAGGCGGGCAGAGCGTGGGCGCGCACTGACGGACAGGGCATTGGCATTCAGGTTGTAGTACGCTGCGAACGTGGCCACGCCCGCATCGCACACGCAGCCCTGTCGCTCCGTTCCCAGCCGGTCAGGGCGTGCTGCAAGCGCGGTCTGCAGGCACAGCAGGCTGCATTCGCCGACCCCGGCCGACCAGCGGGCGGCGCTGCGACCTGTGAGTCCGCTGCATGCGCGGAACAAAATCCGCGAGCGTCAGCAGGCCGCTCGGTGCACTCTTGAAGGCGAGGTGTACGTCTTAAAGCCCTCTCGGTGCCCCACTGCCCCTGCGCCAGCCCAGACGACAATGGGCGCACCAGGTCCAGGCATCACTATGAGCCTTGATTGACCCTTACCCCTAGACATGCGCGAGGTAGGACGTGGTGCGGACAAACCGCTGATGCGCTGAGCCCGAGCTTGCATGCGGCGCCCCAGAAGTGGCCCATCAAGGCCACGTGTCCTGCACCACCTCAAAATGCACACATGGTGGACTTGGTCGGGTTTGCGTGCAGCCCATGGTGCGGCGCCGCTGCAGCCGCTTGCGCCGGGCGCTCGCACGCATACTCCGCTGCCCGGCGCCTGGCGGCCGGCGCCAGCCGAGCCGGCCCGGCCCGCCGCCGCGCCGACCTTTGCCCGGGGCACCGCGCGGGCGCACCCCGTTGACGAACGCCGCCGCGTCGGAGCAGCAGCTCGCGTCGGGCGCGGGCGCGGCGCGGATGGCCGCGCGCAGCGTCGCGTCGCTCGCGCTCGCCAGCGCGTCGGCCTTGTCCTTGAACGCGCCGACGAACTGCGCGCAGGAGCCGCCCACCAGCGTGCTGCCCAGCGGCACGCAGTCGGCTGCGCGCGCGCGCGGCGTCGGCGCGCTGCTGTGCTGAGCATTGTCGCTGGCACTGGTGCTCTGTGACAGTACTTGTTTAGGCACGGCCGCGACCGGGTGCTCCATAACGCGCTGCTCAGAGCAGAGCATCGTCACATGCGTGTTTTAGCACATTTGCCTGCAGACGGCCGGCCCGGATTGGACAGACAGCAGGTTTGTGGACAGAACCATGCTGTCACGCACTTGACGGCGTCGCCAGGACTGCCGGTGGCGCAGGCGTGGCTGCGGCGATTGACTGCGCGGCAGGCGGCGGGGCCGGAGCCACTGCGGTCAGCGGCTGAGATGCCGGCGTGGGCGCCGCCGGCGTGGGCGCCGCCGGCGTGGGCGCCGCCGGCGTGGGCGCCGTCGGCGCTGCCTGCACGCTCAGACCCCGCGGATGATTCAGAGGGACCCTGTGACATGAGCACGCCATCACTAGCTCCCACAGTCACCGCGCCCGCTCTGTGGCGCCAGGCGAGCCGCGAGCTGAGCGAGGCTCGGAGCAAGGGCGGCCTCTTGCGTGCAGGCTGAGCCGCGCACGTGGGGTGAGGGAGGATGGTGCGACTGCGAGGGTGCATTGTTCCTGGGAAAAGCGAGTGCACCCGAGCCTGCTGCCCACACATTTCGACCTCTGAGCATGGTCATGAAGCGCCACGCCGCCGCCGTCTCTCACACCTTGAGGCCATGCGGCTCATGATGCTGCTTACCAGGTCAGAGCGCCTGCCCCGCCCCAGCAGTACCACAAGCAGCATGGTCACAGCAGGAAGCTGGGGCTGGCCGCGCCGCCGCACCTCGGCCGCAGGCGGCGCGGCGGCGGGCGCCGCGGGCGCCCGCGCGGCCTCCGGCTGCGCAGGCTGCTCGGCCGAAGCTGCCTGCGGCGCTGCGGCCGGGCGCACAGAGCCCGCGCGCGGCCCCGCTGCGGCGGCGGTTGCTTCAGCGCCGGCCGAGGTCCCCGTCGCCGCCGGCGGCGCGCTCGCCGCGCGCCCGGCCGCGGCCGGCGGCGCGCCCGCCGGCGTCAGCGAGTTGGCCAGCGCCGCGAGGCTGACGCCGCGCGGCGGCGGCGGCGCCGCGGCCGGGGCCTGCGCCGACGCGTTGCTGCTCCGCTCGGCCAGCTGCACGGGCGGCAGCCGCGGCAGGCTCTGCGCCAGGCCGGGCGGCAGCTGTGGCAGCTCCGGCTGCAGCAGCGCGCGCCGCGCGCCGCGCCCTGCGGCCGCAGCGCCCGCCGGGCCGGCGGCCACGGCGAGCAGCGCGCACAGCAGCGCCGCGGCTGCGCAGGGCAGCGCTGCGCCCACCCTGGGCCCCATCAGGGGCTCTGCGATCGGGTTCTGACCAGACACGCTGAGTGGCTGAGAAGCCGCGCGTCCAGGAGGTCGCCCGCTGATCAGAGCCCCGCGCCTCGAAGCAGCGAGTGCCTGCAGAACAGATGAGTCACGGTAAGCGCCGAAGACATAAGGCCACAGTGCTTTCAGTCCCATGCAGCAAGCTCAAGTCACTCAGCGGTCTTTGTCGCACGGTATATATGCTACGAACACGCAGGGAGTTCTGCACACTGCTCTGGTACTGGTGCGTCTGTGCACCTTGCGAGGTGTTGCGCGTTGTTGCCGCACGCTCCCTGCTGCCTGACCGCAACAAACGGTTTTACGTGAGGTGTGGTGGTGGCTAGGCTGACCAGTAGCCGGCAGCTGTAGGTGGATATGCTTGACTGGCCCACTTGTCGTGCCCCTGCGATTTAAAATCGCAGTTTGATTGGGTAGCCTAGTAGGGTAGAGGCGAGGCCCAGCCATGCTTGGAAGAGAGCAATGCGTTTAGAATAGAGCTCATGTGTGTGCTGTGATTACACGCACTCTGCCGAGCTGCAGTACTTTAAAAAAAAAAATTCTGGGATGCGCTGCTGACCCGTTACATTGCTGCTGATTATCAGCACCTGTGGGCGCTCCCAGCTGGCTTCATGCCGGCCTTGCTGGCGTGTTGGCGATGATGCAGGGGCTGGCAGCGGTGGCGCGAGGGTACGGCGCGCGCCCAGGGCTTGCTGAGGGTGAGACCAAAGCCTCAGGAGTGTGCGAGCGGTGCACAGAGCCAAACACTTCTGATACAGTCCTCGTGCACACTTCAACTCCATCCCGCCTCCATGACAGTCGCATGCACCAGCACAGACGGGAAATGCAGCCATATCCAGCTCCTGTGGGTGCATGCCCGACCATGCGTGCACGCCGGACGTGACACGGGGCGTCCCGCACAGCGCGCGGTCGGCCGTGACGTCAACGCCTCCAGGCCAGCCCGCTCGCAGCGCACACGCACACAGGCAGCAGCTGCCAGCCCCTGCTGATGCAGCGCGCGGGGCGCCGCAGCCGCCCGCCGCCCCGGCCCTCAGCGGAACCCCGGCCCCGCCTCGGCCTTGCGCTTGCGCGCCGCGGCGGCCAGCCCCGCCGGGCGCGCGAAGCCGGCGGCCGGCCCGGCGGCCGGCGCGCCCGGCAGGCCGTACGGCGTGGTGTTGCGCGCCGCCGGCAGCGGCGTGGTGTGCCGCACGCCCTGCGCGCGCGGCGCAGGCTCAGGCGAGGGCTCGAGCGAAGCGCGCTGCTGCGCACGGCATTGCGGCATGGCCTCCGGCACAGCCGGCAGGGGCATGGCCCCGCGCACACCAGGCAGGGGCTTGCAAGCAGGACGCGCGCCCGCAGCGCGATCAGCTGAGGCCTGTCAGCACGCATCCTTGCGCAGTGACTTGCTACCCTATGCCATATCCCATGCGGCCTATCACCCGCCCGCATTTGACACGATCTTCAGCGCAGCTGGCCACCGCACTAAGGGGCCGGGTGCGCTAGCCAAGGCGTTTTGAGCCGTACACTGCACAGATGCCAAGAAAGTCCACACAGCGACCCATATGCGGTAAAGCGCGTCCCATGCGCGCCTGCGGCGTGGTGTTGCGCATCGCGGGCGCGCCCAGGGCGCCGGCGGGCGCCGGCGCGCTGGCACCCCCGGGCGCGCCCGGCGCGTCGTACCCGCCGCCGCCGCCGCCCGGCGCGGCCGGCGCGGCCGGCGGCGCGGCGGCCGGCGCGTAGCGCGTGCGGCGCGGGTAGTGCGCGATCTGGCGCCCGCGGTGCACGAACGCGTTGGCGCCCGGCAGCGGCTCCTGCGCACGGTTTAGGATTAGGGGTAGGTGTGGTGCTTGAACCCGCCGCGTGCACAGGCTGGTGCCCGGCACCCGACCCCCGGACTGCGTTTGCACGGCCGCAAGGCCGCACTGCAGGCCGCTCGCTGCAGGCCCACCCTCCAGGGCGGCCTGCAGAGCGGGGGCGCGCGCGCGCGGGCGCGCGCCTCCTTGAACCAGGCATGCTCCAGGGCCTGCGCGGGCGTGACGCGCTGCGCCGGGTTGAAGCGCAGCATGTCCTCCAGCAGGCCCATGGCCGCGCTGCCGCGCTGGAAGCTGCGCGCCGCGCTGCCGGCCGGCGACGCCGCGCTGCGCGCGCGCAGCCCACACTGATGTCGGAGCCGCGGTGTGCGTGCGCGCGCGCGCTCGCCGTTCAGCACGCTCCTGCCTGCGCTGCCAACAACCGCGTGGCTGGCACGGCGACACGCGGCCAGCTGCTGACGAACAAACCCCGCACGCAAACCCTGTGCTCTGTGCAGGGTTGCCGAGTGGCTCCAGCGGCAGGAAAGGGCGGGCGCCGCGCGCGCGCGCAGCGGCGCAGCGGCGGCGCACGCGCTCCGGGGCGCGCGCCTGTGCTCGGCCAGGTACTCAGGCAGGCGCGAGGCGGGCGGGTGCTCGGGCGCGCGGCCGCGCACGCCCTCCGTGTTCTGGCGCCAGTGCGGCAGCTGCTCCAGCTCCGGCCACGCTGCCGCGTCCGGCGCGCCCAGCACGCGGAAGATCCTGCCCCGCGCGCGCGCCAGCACCCTCAAGCAGAGCTCCTTCGCGTCAGGGTGGCCGGGCGCCTGTCCTTTCAACAGCTGCACCAGGCAGGGTCGCGCTGGTGCGGGAGCAGTGAGCTTGAAGTGCAACGCGGGCGCGGGCGCACTTGTCGCACTGGTCGGCCTGGAACGCGTTGCCGGGCTGCTTGCGCTCGTCGCCCTGGAACAGCGGCCGCAGCGCCAGCAGCTCGGCCAGGATGCAGCCGGCCGCCCACATGTCGGCCGCCGGCGTGTAGTGCCGCCCGCCCAGCAGCAGCTCCGGCGCGCGGTACCAGATGGTGACCACCACGCCGTTGTCGCTCAGCGGGCGCAGCGGCGCGGCGAAGATGCTGCGCGCGCGCGCGCGGCGCGCCGCTCAGGGGCGCCGGCGTGCAGGCCATAGGGTTGGGGTTATGGGGGCGGCGCGCGCTGCAGGCGCGCGCTGCGGGCGCGCGCCTCCCGAAGCTCGGCGGCCCTCGGGCGCGGTGCTGCCTGCGGCACAGCAGGCCTGCCGCGATTGCTGATTCACGTACCGGCGGCGGCCCGGCCGGCGCCGGGCTTGCCGCCGCGATTCACGGACTGGCCTCACCCAGGGTCTCCACCAGACATGGTCCGCCGCGTATGGAGTGCGCCTGCCGGGCGCATCCCTGCCCTAACCGTATCCCTATCTTGTCCAGCATGCCCCCTTGCGGGCATGCGGGCGCGGGCGCGCACCGCGCGAGGCCCATGTCGGCCAGCTTCACGCGGCCCTGTTGCGGGCCGTCGCCCATGACGAGCACGTTGCTGGGCTTGAGGTCGCGGTGCATGACCCAGCCGGCGTGCAGGTGCGCCAGGCCCGCCAGCAGCTGCCGCATCAGGCTCTTGAGCGTGTACGCCTCCAGCGTAGGCCCCGTGCGGTGGTGGCGCACCATCTCGTACAGGTCGTGCTCCGCGTAGTCAAACGCCAGCGACAGGCTGGGGTCCTGCGCGCCGCGCGGGCACAGGCTCGCGCCCCGCCGCGCGGGCGCCCCGCCCGCCGCGCAGGCCGTGCAGGCGCGGCGTGCAGGTGCCTGCGGCAAGCTCGGGCCCTGGATCGCACAGCCTTGCGCGCAGGCCTGGCCCTCTGCGCCCGCTGCTAAGAAGCTTTGCCGATGTCGCAGGGTTGACAGCCTTGGAGACGGTCATTGAAAGAAGGGCTGGGGGGCACGGTGATGTGCCGCGCGCGCTGCACACCCACCCACGGCAGCTCGCTCTGCTGATGGCACAGGCTGGGGGTGTTGTCTTGCGCAGGGCGGCCCCGCAGCAGAGCAGCAGACATGGCGGCCCCCATGCCACATACGATCCGTCTCATCTGAATGGCAACAAGTGCGGAGGGCGTTGAGTGCGCCATCGGCGCGCGGGAGCTTGGCTACACGGCAAGCGCACGCCCCGCTCCCCGGCGCGCGCCTGGCGGCAGATATGGACCGAGTCCAGGCGCACGATGTTATCGTGGCGCAGCTCGCGCAGCAGCATGATCTCCCGGATCGCCGTCGGCGACACGCCATCGCCCTCCTGCACGCCCGCCGCGCCTCTGGTGACGCCTCCGACCCCCGCTAGGCTGGGCGCGCGCGGTCCTCCAGGTTGCTGCCGGCCGCACGCCGGGCTCTTCCCGCCCGCGTGTGCGCCACGGCTGCAACACCCTCCCCCGACTCTCCCTGTCCTGATGGTCAGGTACGCATCGGCGCGACCTCACGCGCACCACGCTGCGGCCCTCTCATGCCAGTGCTGCACAGGCCGCTCCCCGCGCGTGATGAGCAAAGTTGGCAAGCGCAGCACTCCAGGGAGTTGCACAGCTGCAAGCAGGGCGCGCAGGCTGCCTCCTGCTCCTTGGGCGGGCGCGCCTAGCCGGGCTTGGACGTCTGTGTCGTCCAGCAGGCAGGGCGCACTAGCTGGCTCTTCCGGTGTGGGCCGAGGCAGGCGTTGCTGGATCATGCGTCTTGACCACCAGCAGGCAGGGCGCAAAGGCTGGCTCCTGCAGTTGTGCGGGACGCTCGCGGGGCGAGGCGGGCGCGCCTTGCCGGGCTTGAACGTCTTGACCGCCAGCAGGCAGGGCCGCGGCTCGCGCGACTTGGCCAGGTACACGACGCCGTAGGTGCCCTCGCCGATCTTGCCCACCACGTCGAACAGCTGCGCCACGTACGCGGGCACCGGCTGCTGCGCGGGCGCGGGCGGCGCCGCAGCCGCAGGCCCCTGCGCGGCGCGCCTGGCTGTGCAGCTGCAGCGCCTCTACGACCTCTCTGTGCTTGGCTCAGACTGTGTGGAGCAAGCGCCGGGGAATGCCAGCGGCACACGTCGTGCCTGCGCCGGGGGCGCTGCTGCGGCTGGGCCCCACGGGGCATCCGCTTGGCTTGGGCACATGCACTCATGCTGCACAAGCACTTACGCTGGCCAGGCGTGGACGCAAGGGTGAGTTATAAGCGGTGTGTGTTGCGCTGGGGTGGCAGTGCAGTGCATGTACGACGAAATTCATGACACAGTCCTGATTGCAAAGCTGTTTGCTCGCGAGCGCACTGTGCACTATCAAATGGCAGCACAGGCGCGGCTGAGTAAGGGGAGGGAGGTACCGGCGCAGGCCCGCTCTGCTGCGCCCTGTGAGTGTCTACTAACGGACCTCGCATGCCCGCCATGCCTGTCAACCTTCATTCCCAGCACGAGGCTGCTGATGGGCTGCAGGCGTTGCCCAGCAACCTGTTAGGAAAGTCGAGGTGCAGCAATGTAGAGTGCTGAGTGCAGTCAGGCACGGTTCCACTTCGCCATACTCCTCAGCGGTGCACTACTGCGTGTTCACAGGTCCAGGTGTGACGACATGAAAGGGAGCAAGTGTAACGAAGAACTTGCCTAGAGAAGGACGCGCACGTGCAGCCCTTGTTTGGCCCTGACAGCGTCTTGTTTTGTGTTCGTTCTCAACAGCTGGCGCTCATTCATTCCAAGAGCGCCCAAGCACGGAGGGTGTTTACGCGTTTACATCCGTGAACCCATGGACGATGCAACGCGGAGGCAGGTTGCTGATCTTGTGGCGGCGTGGTGGGTGGTAGACGAGCAGTGCGAGACAGAGCTTGAGAACGTTCAGGCGGAGAGAAAGCGGGAGACGACCCGCCTGCTCCTGGTCCGTGCGCGCCAGCGTCGGCAGGAGCGGGAGGAGCAGGAGCGCCTGGAGCGCCAGTGGCTGCTGCTCCTGGCGCAGCACCACAGGCGCGGCCTGCTCGCCAGCCTCCCTGCCCCAGCCCAGCCTGCAAGTGCTCAGGCCCTGGCAGGCCTTGGGTGTGCAGGCTGAACTTGCTGCTCGCCGTGCTGGCGGTCCAGCTGGAGCGCGAGCGGCGCGGCCCGCAGACAGACCGCGAGCACTGAGCAGCAGACGATTACGAGCGGCCTTTAAGCAAGCAAGCAAACAGCCAATGTCGGCTGATGCACGGCTGTAGTGCACTCCTTCTGTCACTGGCGTTGACAGTCCAGCTTCACTGAAGACGAGCAGTGCTTGGTGACAGCAGGCACTGTATTCTGCTGGAAAAGTGCACATATTAGGTAGAGCGTGAAAAGAGCGGTACCTGACAGTGACTGGCTTATTAGACAAGGTACCTGTACGGCTAAACGTCTATGAGTCCTGAGTCCTTGTGTGTACAAAAGCATGGAGCCCGCTTGGAAGCGGCCGCGCTGCTTGTGACCTGGGAGTGCATGTTTCGTTCCTGTTTCAGTCTGGCCGCCAACGAGTAACGTGTTGACAGTTAACTGTTACTTGACGTTGACTCTGTCGTCTGCAGGGTCATATGTGTAAGTAGAACTTTATTACACAGCATTAACAGCTTTTAGTGCAAAACTTTGACATACTAAGTATCACGAGCACAAAATCCAGCGTACACTCACTGCACGCCATGCTGCTGCCGCCCTACCTACAAGTTACCACCCTGCTGGGAAAACAGCCAAGCCTGCTCAGTCGCTGCACGACGTGCAGTGCAGTGCATGTGAACTGCACTGCACGTCTTTGCATTGCACGTCACTGCACTACACGTGAACCGTGGGGCCTAATACTTGGCCTCGTGGCCATGTTGGCGCAAGCAGGGAGGGTAACGCACTGCACATACAGACACTTCGTCAAGCGCACACCTGTAAGTGCAGCACAACACAACACACGCATCATCTTGAACGTCCAGCAGCATCCATCACGACGTCGCCGCGTGCTGGCTCCCATTCTGCACGCCTGCAGCGGTGTGCAGTCCTTGAGCAAAAGCAAACGTACAAGCGATCCGAGCGCATGACCAGCCACCAAGCCCACTTGATCGGCAGGCGCCGCACGCGCTTAGCTGGAGCGGTGTGCTCCGCATGATAACTGCATTAGGTGTGGCACGCTCCTGTTTACTTCGAAGCAAGGCGTTCAGCGCCTGCAGACACGGTGAGCGCCCTGGCACAGTGAGCACTCTCGCGACAGCACGTGGACACCCCCTGCCGCGGGCGGCCGCGCTCATGCTCACCGCTCAGCATGGGCCGCTTCGCCGCGCCGGGGTCCTGGCTGTACCAGGGTGTCAGACCCATGTTATTCTGCAGCCAATCCACCTTGTCCCAGGTGACCTGCGGCACGCGCGCGCCTTTGTCAGCCGCCCTCCACGGCAGGGCGTTGCTGCTGCGCCCCGCCGCATACGACTCCAAACAGGACACCGGCGGTCAGCGGGCGGCAGCGCCGCCAAAAGCGCCTTCCAGGGACGCAGGGCTGCTCAGTCCCGGGGGCGCGCGCGCACGTCTGTCCACGGGGTGCCGCCCGGCGGGTCGCGCGGCAGCACGATGTGGTCGGGATTGTTGGGGTCCTTGTTGGGTTTCCACATGTCCTGCTCCGGCGTGGTCAGGCCGCCGGTGTCCCCGCCGTTGGCGTTCCACGTCCACCAGATGAAGTTGGTGATGTTCCGGTCCTGGAAGTACCTTGCAGCCCCCGCACAGCTGTGGTCAATCTCCGCTAGATCCCAGGTGACGGACACGGTCCTTGCAGCACGCGCACAGCTCTGGTCAAGCTATCTGCCTTATCCCACTTACAGACTGGGCCGAGCCGAACTGCGCCAAATAGGTTTTGAGACGGATCAATGCGGAGCATGCTCAGCCTGGTGCGCACCACGCCAGGGCCTTCATGTAGATGGGATCGAACTTGGGGAAGAAGGCATAGTTGTTGGGGCCGCCCTTGGTCGCCCATGGCCCTGCCGCTGTGTTGCCCATGTCCTGCCGCCGCCATTGCACACACCGGCTAATCATGATGCGCATACTTCAGCGTGCCTGCTACCTGCCTGCTTCAGACCGCAGGCATGCTGTGTTTGAACGCACACAGGCACGTTAAGGTCCAACGACAATGCAGACGGGCACGCTGTCCACAGTGTTCAAAACGTCATGTGCTGTGCAGCTGCAGCACCCGTTATGGGAATGCGCATGGCCGCCGCGCCATACCATGTACTGGACAAGCGAGCACAGGCCAGCATGTCTGGATGACCTAGATGCAGCTCGTGCGAGGGCGGGCGGCGCACCGGCTCTGGCAGCGGCCAGTGGAGGAAGGCAGAGCCGCTCTCGCCCACGCAGATGGGGAACTGGTGCTGGACGCCATTGCTGCCGACGAACTTGCGCGCGAGGTAGCCGAACAGGTTGTCCAGGCGCTCAAACAGCGCGGGTTCCGCCCGGGGACTGCTCCCCAGCTTCAGGTCGCGCGGGTCCGGGCCGGCCCTGCCGGGCGGATGCAGGTGAGTGGGAGCAAGCTTCCAGCGCACCCCAGGTCTTCGTTATTCGTTACCTAAGCACAATGGTTGCCATCTGCATGACATGTTTAAAGTGTATGACTCCACGGTGCAGGCAAGCATGCAAGGCTGTCGACTTGTCGACTCTGCCTATGGTGCCTGGACCTTTTGCAGACAGGAGCGCCTCTGAGCAAATAACAGCCACATGCACCTGTGAAGCGTACATTTATCTCGATTGTGCTGCACAAAAGCAGGCCCTACACCCTCTGTGATGCGCCAGCGTTAGCAGCGGCACACCTGGGCGTGTCCTGAGTCACGATGCCTTCGGTATACCGGACGGGCCCGGCGCCCAGCCACGCGTCTGGGTCGCCCAGCTTGCTCACCGACGGCGGGTACACGTGCGGGGCGATGACGACCTTGTCGTAGTAGCTCTCGTGCAGGACGTCGTCCAAGAACCCCGTGACCTACGTATGGTGTGCACGGTGAGGCACGGTGAGGCACAGCCGCCCTGCGCTGCGACGCACTTGCAGAGCATACGGCACAAGGCATCCAATGGCAACGAGCGAGGGTGCGAGTTCTGGGTCTGTGGGGACCTGCGTGCCTGCGGGTTGTGCTGCTCGAAGTAGTCGCCCCAGTTCACGCTCTTGCCGCTGTTGTATGAGCGGTCGCCGCAGCCCTCCACGAAGAACAGGGTCGCCTTGTCGCCGCCCGGCTGCCCAGAGGCAGGCATCCATCTGTCAGCAGCTGCTCCGCGCCATCTGTGCTTACTGCAGGCCTAGCAGGTCAGCACGGGAGTGCATGCCATGCTGGACACATGTGAAAAGAACAAGACTTACACGGCAAACATCATTGCGCGCAGCAGGCGGTGTTGCGCCTGCGCATGCACTCCCACAGGCGCGCCTGCAGGTCGTGGATGGCCCTGATGGCGCTCTTGTACAGGTCGCGCACGCCCGGCAGGTTCCACGGCGGCCCGCTCGGCTCCCACCTGCGCGTCCAGGCAGCCAACGCGTGCATCTTGGGCGCACGCCACCAAGCCATGGCACCAAGCAAAAGGCGGTGTGTCACGGCCACGCCAATGATCTTTGCCATCCACTTAACCCAAGCTGCAACAGGCCAGGAAGGGTATGCGTATTCTTATTCATTTGAACGTGAGCATGCTGCGGTGCGCAGCCGCATGCGCACTTGAGCCAGGAGTAGTCGGGCTCGTTGAGGACGTCGACAATGACGTAGTCTTTCACGCGCACGCCCTTGACGGCGGGCAGCGCGTACACCCGGCGCATCAGGTCGACCCAGTTCTGCGTCCACTGCTCCGCGCCCCATGCGCCCTGCTGCGTGAGCAGGACCTGCGGCGCGCGCCCGCGGCGCGTCAGGCGCCGCGGCCGCTGCCTCCAGACCATGCGCGCTGTAACGCATGCACCCACTGGGCGAGAGTCATGGGCAGCCATCTCTGGTTGATACACTCGCCGGCCGCAGCATGCTATGATGCACGCATCTCCGGGCCGGCGTGCTAATCAGCCATTCCTGGTCAAGCTGCTCGCCTAAGTGATGTGCGCCAGGGCGCCCTGCTGCATGCATAATCTGCAGAATAGCACCTGTGCCACACGTGCTGTGCATGCGCCACGAGGGCGCGCCTCCGCCAGCAGTGAGCCCAGGAGAGGGCCGGCACACAGTTCACGCCTGGCGGTCCGCGAACTGCACCCCGGCAGGAGCTTGGGTAGGGGGCGTTAGTGGCGGCGCGCGCCTGCGCCTCTGCGTCCTGCTGGAGCTGGTTGTCCAGCACGACGAAGAAGCCCAGGCCGACCAGCTCGCGCACGGTGTCGAGGAAGCGCTCCAGCACGTCCTTGGGCGCGCCGTCGCCGTAGCGCGCGGCCCGCTTTATGCCCGCGTTGTTGCTCTGCGGCAGCACCTCGCGCGCCAGCACCTGCGCAGCACCGCCCTGCAGGTTGCGGTCCATGCGTCTGTAGACCCTGGCTTTCCATGTCCACCCAGGCGATAACCGCGCCAGCGCCCGGGCGCCTCCCGAGCGTGCAACAGTGGGCGCATTGATCAGTCGCTGCTCTGCGGCCTGCTGCAGCCGCGCGGGGCCAGCACGTTGCTGGATCGGCGCACTTCCAGCTTCTGGGCGCCCGTAGGCCCAGCCCATGACAGAGCTGCGGCAGCTGCGCCTGCACTGCAAGCTGCAGCGGCGCGGCGCACGAGAGTCCACAGCGCACCTCGGCCTCGGCGCCCCAGGCGCCCGACGCGGGCGCCCGTGCCGGGTTGGTCAGGTTCTTCCGCAGGTCGTCCACGCTGACTGGAACCACCGGCTTGTTGACCAGCTCGTCGACGGACCCGTCCAGAGCGCGGATCCCGGGCCTGGGCAGCACGTACTGGCCGCCCCGGCGCGCTTGCAGTCAGTGCAGAGCGTAGCACCAGCGCGTTAGCGGGACCAGCACGAAGGGCGGGCGGTTAGAAGCACAGCGCTCTGCATGGTGAGCAGGTAGGCGGCAAGCGCGCAGCAGCGGCGCATCAGCGCGATCCGCGGGAAGCTGCTTGCGGGCGGCGGCGGCGCGCACCGACCAGGCGAATGGCAGGCGGACTGTGTTGAAGCCAAGCAATTTGATGCGCGCGGCGACCACTTTCCAGTCGCGCACAATCGCGGAGTCCAGGCCGCGGCCATTGTACGCCTTGTTCAGGCCGTCCAGGAAGCCGAACTTGCCGTCGAAGCCGAACCAGGACACGCCGCGGAACGTGAAGCGCGCGCCGTGCCCGTCCACAAAGGCGCCGCCCTCCACGCGCAGCGGGCCCTCCTGGGCAAAGCGCTGCTGCGCGGACATGGCAGCTCTGTGTGCTGCTCAGTTTTGTGAGTTATTCCAGGCGGTCCCGCTGGACCGTGCTTCTCACATCCATCTTGCATCTACTGGCCAGCTGCTGTACGACATAATCCACGTGGCCACAACACCAAAGTCAATCCACATCTAAGTACTGCGTTGTTATCCTGCAACGCGTGCTGCCAGGGCACCCTTTGGCGTGCCACTGCCGTGCGCATGTGAACATCAGTCCCACCAAATGCAATAGGCGTTCTGCCTGAAGCGCAGCCAGTGAAGGGTGTTTCACATAGATAGGCAGACCTTGCTCTGCCCATGTGAAGGTCATGGTAAATTACCTGTGCGCCATGCAAACACGTTAGTGCGTGAGACTGTGTGCGCGTAACAGTGTCAGGTGAGCTGCACCATGCAGGGGTTGCAGGAGCTTGTGCGCTTATACATACCAAGTCTTGTTGTGTTGCATCTGTGTACATGTATGACGTGGCGCACTGTAGCAAGCCCAGGATCCCTTGCGTTGCCACGATGCCTTACGCTCGTCCCCAGAGAAGCGGGCATGGAACTGTAACTTGGCATGGTACTACATACAATCAGCCATGCGCGCCAGAAGCCACCAAACAAAGAGGATGTTGTAATAGCTGTGCTGCTGTGCATTTGCGGCCCGCAGTGGTTGTGCGGCTCATAGCAAGCTCCCAGCAAGCCCCCGGCATGACCTAGCTGCCGGCGATGTCAGGCTGTCAGGCACGGCAGACCTCAGGGTGCACATAGTGTAGTAGCCGACCTAGCTCACCGGACCTTGCCGGCAGCCTCGCAGATGGAACCCTGTGAGCTAACCCTCAGCACGCCGCAGCACGGCACCACCGGGGCTCTGCACAAAAGAGCGGGCACTGAGCCTCAGTGTTGGTCAATAAGTTGGGCTGCGGTAGCTGGACACGTTGCCGATGACTGTGGGTCCACCGGGAAGGAGCAGGCCAGGCATGAGCACGTAAGCAACATGCGCTGGTTCATCCAGTACGTGGGCGCCCAGCCCCGCGTGACCAGGCCCGTGGAGCCCGGCAAGGAGCTCGTCCTGGGGCGCTCGGGCAAGTGGACAATGGAGAATGACGAGCGGGTGTCGCGCACGCACGCCAGCGTGGCCCTGCACGCCGGCGGCCTGCTGCTGCGCGCCAACAGCCGCGTCTTCAGGCGCGCCAACGGCAGCCAGCAGGCTGTGCCCGTCAACGCCGGCGCCTCCATGCAGGCGCGCCCAGCAGGGAGTGCCTGTCCGCCCGGCGCTCTGCCTCGGCCCTGCGCCTGTGTGTGCAGCGCGCGACCTCGCTCACTCGCCTCGCCCAGCCGGGTGTGAACGGTTGCATATAGCGGCCTTGGTGACTGGAAGGGCGCTGAGGCAGTGACGTCAGCCTCGTGGGACGCACATGAGCGCAAAGCGGCGCGCAGCTGGAGCTCGGCGACGCGGTGTACCTCATCTTGGACAGCAGCGGCGTTCCGATGCCGAAGTTCAAGTTTCTGGTGAGGGCGGGCAGCGCCGCGGCGGACGCGAAGCAGGTGCGGCTAGTGGCGCGCTCACCTCGCCTAGCCTTGCCTCTGCGGACGGTGAGGCGCTCACATGCGCAGGAGGGCGGTGAGCGGGGATGCAACTGCTGTGACGCTTTGCAGGTCTTGGGGCTTGACCTGCAGCGCAAGGCGGCGCTTCGCCTCTGCGAAGTCCAGCCGCTGCAGGGTCCCGGGCCACGCTGTGGCCAGGCTTCGCTCGCGCATGCTGTCAGGGATATGCTTGGTGTTCCCGCACACTCGCACCAACCGCCCCAGACCCTGTGCTCAGGCGGCTGCCGGCCGCGACGCGTCGCGCGCGCGCGCAGGCGGCCCGCCTGGACGACACGTTCAAGCAGCAGCGGCAGCGCGGCGCGCCGAGCGCGGCCGCCGACGCGGGCGGAGCAAACGCGGGCGGCGCCAAGCGCGCCGCGCCTGCGCCCGCCGCGGCGCCCGCGGCGGGCGCCAAGCGCGCGCGCGTAAAACCGCAGCCTCCCGCAACGCCGCAGCCCGCGCGCGCGGCGGGCCAGGCCAAAGCGCGCGCCACCGCGGCCGGTGCGACAGGCGCGCAGCCGGAGGCGGCGGCCGGCGTCCAGGGGGCGCCCGCGGGCGCCGGCGCGCTCGCTGGCTGCACGCTGGTGATCCTGGTGAGCATCGGCGGGCAGCGGCGGCGCCTGGCGGACATCGCGGCGGCGGCCGGCGCGCGGGTCGTCGCCGACGTGCGGGCGCCGGGCGTGACGCACCTGGTTGTGGAGGCCGATGCGGGCGCGGCTGCCCTTGCGCGGGGCCTGGGCCGCCCCGAGCTGGTGCCGGAGGGCGGCATCGACGGCCCGGCCGCGGCGGCGGCCGCGGCGGGGGCGCTTGCGGCCGCGCTGCCGGCCGGCGCGGCGTTCGTGGCCGCCGAGTGGGTGGCCGCCAGGCGCGAGCAGGGCGACGCGGCAAGAGCCCAGGACTTCCCGGTGGACGCCATGGGCGCGCTGACGCGCGGCGCGGCTGGCGCCCCCGCGCGCGTGTCGCCCGAGCGCGAGCCGTCTGGCGCGCCCGGCGGCGCCCAGGTGGCCGCCGCTCGTGACACCTGAAGCGCTGCGTGCCCTCCTTGTGGTCACTTTGTCCACCTCTGCACTGCATGGATCAGGAATGCCTATGCCTGGAAGCCTGTGAAAACCATGTATATATTGTATATTATGTCCTGCGGCAGGGAACGAGTGTTGTGTGTCTTGAGTATTGTCAGGTCGCCTGATGTGCTGTGCTCTTTGCCATAAAGACCGACACTTGCGTGAGGGCGGTCTCACGCTGTGCAGGCTGTCGGCCAGGACCGCGGCAAGCACGGCGCAGCGCAGGAGCTGCGCTGGGCGGCCGCGCTCGCCTGCGCGCGAGGCAACCCTGCTGTGGAGCTGGGCTACAGGGACGTCTGGGATGCCTGGCAGCGCGATGAGGGCGTTGTGCGCGGCCCCGGCCTGCTGGCTGATGTGCTGACCACCTTTCATGGGTGGATGAACAGATGCAGGCTCTGCATGTAAAAGCGAAACGGAAGCTTTTGGGCAGAAGCACACTGTTGGAGTGAGGAAGTGAGCACAGTGTTCGAGTGGGTTCGTACCTGATGCAGACGTGTATGATGCCTGGGGACGAGTATGGCTCAGGCACTCCGTCAAGGTGCGCATGTTGACACTGGCGCCATTGACAATACGCTGTTGTGGGCACCAGCTGTACTCACTTCCTGTGTTGCCTCGTCCAGGCGGAAGACACGAGGGCGATGCGCGAGCGGCGCGAGTTTGAGCGCAGCCTGCGCAGCTTTGCGGTGCAAGGCATGGGCGTGCGCCAGCACTCGAACGATGCGGCGGTCAGCGCTGCCGCCAATGCTGCGGCTGGCGCCGCTCCCAGCGCCGCGGCTGCGGCCACCACGCCTGCGGGCACCGGCCAGGACGCTGCCGCGCCTGTTCCAGAGCCTGCGGCCAGCGGCGCTGCGGCGATGCCGGGCGGCGCTGCGGCGATGCTGGGCGGCGCTGCGGCGATGCCGGTCGGCGCTGCGGCAATGCCGGGCGGCGCTGCGGCGATGCCGGGCATCGACCCTGCAACTGGCAGCGCGGCCGTGCCGACCCACTTCACGGGCGGCGACACTGGCGTGCCGTACGGGCGCGACGGCGTGTTTGACGAGCCGTTTGATGCGGCGGCCGCGCGGCGGATTGTCGAGCTGCTGGATAAGCAGTGGCACCGCACCCGGGAGCGCAGCGACGGGGACGCAGCTGCCAAAGACGGCGCCGACGACGAGGCGGCGCCGAGCAACGACGTGTGCAAGCATGCGGCGTGCGCGCGGCAGTCTGCGTGCATCGTGCGCGCGCTGGAGAAATTGCACGATAACTACCGCAGCTCGGACGACAAGCACAAGAACTTCCAGATGAAGGCGCGCACGCTATGGTCAGGCGTCGACAGGCATGGAGTGCACTGGCAGTAGCATGTGTCAATAGCGTGCGTCGTCACACAGGCGGCCACCAACGGCATCAGGGCGCTGGCGAGCCTGGATGTGCCCCTGGACACCGAGCAGGATGTGGACAAGCACCTGGCCTCGCTGGGGAAGAAGACAAAGGAGAAGGTGTGCAAGCCAGCATAGGTTGATCTGCTTGCATTACATATAAGAAGTAGGTGCCTCTGCGTGCTTGAGCACTGGCTGCTTAATATGACCACTTGGTGCACTGCTAAATTGGGTGTGCACTGATTACAGTCAATCTGCCGTGAGCGGTGGTTGTGGAGCTTCAAACAGTGTTCACTGCCTGCGCGCGTGTGTGTGTATGTGCAGCTGTATTTCATTTTACTTGCCAGCAAGCGGACGGGCTGACAAGACTTGACAGTGAGTAAACCCTGACATGCCCTACAGATCAAGGAGGTCGTCACAACGGGGGCGCTGCGGCGCAACACGCTGCATGAGCAGGACCCTGAGCATCAGGAGCGGCTGCAGGTACGAAGCCTCGCCGTGTGTAGTAGTTGGTAACTTAAAAATGTAGTGGTTGGTAAAGGTGAAGCAAGAGGATTGGACGCGGTACGGGGTTGGTACTGCCATAGCATGCAAATCCTGTCACCAGCAAGCATACTAGGAAACATAGGGTTGTGTGATGTATGGCACGAATGGGGTGTTATGCCCGCAGCTGGCTCTGCTTGGATGCAGTGGAGTTTTACACTGTGCGCATGACATGATGCAACAGGATACAGCACAAAGTTAGGGCAACCCTTGCTTGCTTTGGCCACATGAACCACAAATCTGGGTCAGTGAAATGTGGAAAGGCTGTGGTGGTGAGGACGTGCTTGTCTGCGCACAGATGCTGGAGGTGTGGGGCGCCGGCGAGTCCACCGCGCGCAGGTGGCAGCAGGAAGGCTGCCACAGCCTGCAGGATGTGGAAGCGCGCTCCGACCTCACCACGCAGCAAGTGAGCCGGACCCGCGCTCCTCCTCCTGCACAGCTCCAGATCTGTCACCGAGCGCAGTCCTGCTTGCATCACCGATGATTCACCGAAGAGTGAGTGTTATGCTGTGACTTTCTACAGAGTAGACTTGGGTATACTACATAGCGGTGTGAATATGAGTTGGCACTGCTCTGGTTGCCTGCGAGGGCAGTATCATTGCAATGCATTGCCGTATCAGGCTTGCCCAGAGGTAGCATGTGTGGCATGGCGTGGCTGTTGCCTGGGAGCGCACCTCTTGCTCGCTCGCTGCATTGCGCTTGGAACACAGATGCGTCGCTGACCGTGATCTTGTGCATGCCGGCAGCGATGCTGGTTTAAATACCGCGAGGACTTCCAGCACCGCATCCCTGCCGCGGAGGTGGCCGCTGTGGAGCGTATCGTGCATGAGGTATGCGGGATTGATGCGAGGACCAGTGCCCCTATGCATGAGAGCATCAGTTGTTGATTGCTGTGTGTTGAGCTACGGTGTTACTCCGCTTGTTGCCATGCACGTAATTCTGCAGGTAGACACTCCTGAGCGTGTGTGCTGCATGCAGGCTGTTACAGACTTGCTGGACTGCCGGAGCGCGCCTGCCGATGACAGGCTGTACTGCCGCGTCACGGGGAGGTCTGCCACACACGGGTGCACAGTTGCTGGATTGACAAGTGATGCGGTGCTGCTTGAGGTGCTGGGTACTTTATATGTGATGCATGTGCTGCCAGCACTTACTTGGTTTGCACAGGATGCGAAGTCGCTGGGCTGGATATCCTTTGGGGCGTTCTCGTCACAGCAGATCTGCTTCTTGGCCACTTTAAGTACCTGTGTGTGGTTGCGCAGCTATCGCCGCGGCAAGCCAAACTCAGGCGACATTGACTTCACCATCCTGGCGCCGCTCTCGTACAAGGAGACATGCAAGCCTCTGCTCAACCGCATCCTCTTCCGCCTGCGCGAGATTGTGCGTTGCGCATATCCCTCTCACTCATATTCGCTTGTTTCTTTTACACTCAGAGGCGTGCGTGCGCGCACTGCATGTGTTCGCGTGCATGCATGCACACTCCCGTCTGCGAATTTGCAGCAGTGTGCATGCATAGACATTGCGTACATTAAGCGCACGTCTGCTGCGTAGCATTGTAATCTGCTGCGTAGCATTGTAACCAATTGAGGAGCGCTGCGCAGAACCTGCTGCTGGACGACATGCTGCCCGACTTCAGCGCCCCTGTTTCGGTCGATGGCGGCTCGGCCACGTGGCTGGGCGTGTGCCGGCCGCCAGGCAGCCCGTATGTGCGGCGCCTGGACATCAAAGTCTTTCCCCGCATGTGCGCACTGCCCCCAAGTCGTTGCATGCGCGAGTCAGTATGTACGGTGCAATGTGAACCTTTCTCTGTCAGGGACATGGCATGGGGCCCCCTGGCAGTCATGCAGAATTTAAATGGCGACAAGGTACATGAGGCCCGTACTTGTGCACATGCCCTGCGCTCACCTGCGACAGCCTTGCATAACACCTGTTTCAGTTGCATGGGCTCTGCGCGCCATGCCTGCCTGTGGACGAGCGCCCCCCACAACGCATGCTTAGTGTGCTTCATTAGTGTGCTCCGGCGCCCTACAAGTCTGGTGCTCGCGCAGCTTCCTGCCCTTCGCCGTCAACCACTTCACCGGGTCGCGCGACTTCCTCCGCGCGCTGCGCTACTGGTGCCAGCGCAGCGCGGTGGCGCGCGCGACCGCGGCGAAGCTGCGCCCCGGCGCAAATGGCTTCCGGCTGAACGAGTACGGCCTCACGCCGGTCTGCCACGGCGCCGCTGTCAGGCATGGCGCGGAGTCTGCCGGCCGCGCAAGCAAGCACAACGAGGTGCGCGTTAGGTCTTGTGACCCTTATGCTGCCTTGATTTTGATGTGATGCAGGAGAGTTTTGCAGACATGTTCAGTTCAGGAGTAAGAAAGCCAAGTGCTTGCAAAAGGCGCGGAAGAGTGCCGGGCTGGACTTTTGGCAGAGGCCTCTGCCACCAGAGCTTACCATGAGTTTTGCAGGTGCTCATGGGTCCCGGCGTGGAGTGCAAGGACGAGACCAGCATCTTTCGGGCGCTGGGGCTCGAGTACGTGCCGCCTCACATGCGCTGGTTTCACGAGTGGCAATGAGCCGCTTTCGCTCTGTTTTGCCCTGCGTGCGCAGTAACCTTAGCGGAGCGGTTTGCCTGTCTGCTTCACGAAGTGTGTAGGACCCGCTTGTTAGTTGGCTTGTCAGTGCCACCCGATTTGTGGCTGGCAGCCTGCCTATGCTTCCTGGACAAGTCTGCTGCAGCTGTGCCCAGCTGTTGGTTCCATCATTGGTGTGCAAAAACAGTTTTGAGTTACTGCATTGACCTGGTTGAACCTGGCAAGTTCACCTGTCTCAGGTAAGTATGCTGCTTGGCCTGATTTGTATGTAACAATGACAGTGTTGTGTAGAAGCTTAGTTTGTTAGCTGTCCCTGCTGTTTGCTGTTACCTCATGGACAACTAGTCCAAGAAAAGGCGTCTTCCACAGTGCAATGCGATGGCGCTCCGCACTGAGCAAAGGTATGTAGCAAAGCCTGACGAGCACTTGCACACCATGCTGGGCTTTCTTATCTGCTTTGGAAAGCCTAGACGCAGATTCACCACGAACAAAACATCAAGATGGTCACAGGCAGGTCGTGTGGCGCTCTGGGCGTGCACCTGGCGTGCGCCATCCTTCTGCAGACTTTTGCACCCAAGGCTGGCCGCTTGAGCCAGCTGGCAAGTGCTTTCAGCATGCTACCACTCCTGCGGCGCCGCACCGCCTTTCCCGTGCGTATGGCCCCACCCTCTGCGGCTGGCTCGTTCGCTGTCAAGAGTATGTTGTCTTGTCAGAGCACAACTGTGACAGGACAGAGCAGGTGCCGGTCGGCGTTGCGCGGCAGGGCCTGGCCGCACGCGGGCAGCTTGCTAGGCGCGCAGCAGGCAAGGCGCTGCCGTTGAGGAATGCGCTGCTGCTCTCCGCGGTCCTGGGCCGCTTGCTGCGCCTGCTGGCGCCAGACACCAGCCGAACAGCCCGCTTCTGGTCCAGGTGGGCTGCAGCGCTCCTGTCCCTGCTCCCTGCAGTGCACATGCCACATGCCTACCCGTTGCACCGCGGGAGACCCCACTGCCCGCTTCTGCCAGGTTCATGCCAATCTACTTGCGCTACAAGTGGACGAAGTGGCGGTTCCAGGAGGCGCGTGGCTTCTCCGCCAAGGTGCGAATGCTGACGCTGCCGAGTCAGTGCAAAGGACAGTGCCCTCCCTTCCTGCTGCGCCTGCAGCCCAGTTGTCCGCATTATCTCCTGCGTGTGGACGCGAGGCTGAAGGGGTCTTGGCTGGAGCAGCGGGTTGAGGCCGAGTGGCAGGCGCGGCACGAGTGGGGCGGCGTGCGCGTGCACGACATGCTCCTGGACCTCAGCGGTGCGGCAACCACGCGACATGCATCAGCCAAGCACGCACTGTAACTTGTCATAATGCATGTCCTGAGGGCTGTGCAGCAAATGCTGGCGTGACAAAGGTGCTGGGGGCTGCGGCCAGGGTACTATGTGAAGGGCGCGCAGCTGCTGGCGAGCAAGCCAGACTTCCTGTGCGGGCCCCGGCACCAGCATGTGATGCATGTATGCTGAGCGGCATGCATGCGCTTGCCTACGCCTGCCCTGACAAACTCCTTTCATTCTCTTAGCTTGCCAGCACTGTGCGCAGTCATTTTAGCGCGGATCAGCCTCTGCAACGTTCTCACATAACCGCTCACAGATATGCAAACACAGTGACCACAGACTGAGGTACTTTGTCAGAGATGCCGTGTGAACCACGCACAAGCACAGGAGCATGGGAGCGTAGGATTGCAGACACAGTGGCTGACGTGGCTGACCTGCCTGCCAGGCCAGAGCCCTGGACACGGCGCTTGGCCGCGATGTTCGACCGCATGCCGCCGCGGCCATGGCGCCAGGTCGAGCAGGTGCGCCTGTGGGCCCCTTGAATGCAGGCCGGCCCTGACATGGCGTGCACATGCCCTGGTCTTCCACGCATGCTTAGGGTACGCCGGCAGGCACACAGCGGCATGCCGCTCTGCTCTTGAGATCTCCTGTGGCGCACCAGGCATCCGCCTGCTGCATAGGTTGTGTTCGTATAAAGTGAAAGAGGACACCAGTAGGCAAACGGCATGCGGTGTCCTTGTGCGCGCTCGCTGAGCGCAAGCGCGCTGGTGGCTGAGCCATGTGTCTGTGGGCAACACAGGACATCGCCCAGGGGCTGCTCAGCTGTCCGGAGGGGCGCGCGCGATCGGTGCACGGCCGCCGCCTGCTGCCGCGCGACGCGTTTGCGCACGTCGCGCCGGAGTGCCTGGCGGCCGCGTCCATCGCGCAGGCAGGCCCGCATGCTTGGGTGCAGGGTCGCATGGTGTAGGGTACGATGCTTCTGCTCCCTCACATACGTTGCCGCACAAAGGCCATGCTGCTGAACCAGAGTTAACTCTGATCGTGATGATGATGATGAAGGCCCTTTGGGTGTGCGCGCCTTTCGGCGCACCCAGGGCGTATCTGGTGATGAGGACAGGCACTGTTACATGTCGACTTGTGTTCACCTCTTCTGAATGTCCCAACACCCTGCATTCGACCGGGCTGAGTATTTGGGGTTGATTCAGGTGCATGCGGCGCGGCTGACGTCGGACATTGAGGTCGACCTGGGCTGGCGCTGGCGGCATGGCCCGGAAGTGGTATTGAAAGTGCAGAATGCAAAGATGCAGGCGCGGTGCCTTCCCAAGCATTAGGGCACCCCATCACAGGTGCTTTAGGCCTTGCCTGCATACGCGCCGCTTATGCTATCCCCAGGTGCCACTCATCTGGTCATAAAGACCGCGCAAAGTAGTGTGCGCTGGCTGGGATGCATGCTTGCTCGTCCTGGTCGTTGTGACGGCCCCGCGACGAGGACAAGCCATTGCCTCAGGGCCACTTGCGCATGCTCAAGCGCGTGACCCGCAGGGCCTGATGGACAGCGATGTGCGGAACCTGCGCCGGCTGTGTGCTTTCGTGTCATCCGTGCTCCCGTTCGACCCGTACCTGGTGAGGAGATGCGCAGTATAAGCACACACACTTGTCATGGAGCAACTACTGGGAGTTGTTCTGCAAGGTCCAGCTGCATTCAGCCAGCCTCACGTCTGCGGACTTGACATGTTACAGTATCTGATTGTGTGCGAGGCACGAGTGGCTGCCCTTGTCAGGGGACCAGCCACCGGATGGAGACACACCGGTCGCCTCCGCCGCACAGATGCTGGACGAGATGCGGGAGACGGTGCCGCGCGAGTTCGATTTTGCGCGCGAGGCGCGCCTGATGAAGGCGCTGGGCGAGCGCCTGCGCGCGGCCGGCCACGCTGCGGTGCTCGTGCCGGAGCCGCTGGCGGCGCTGACATCGCCGCGCCTGCTCGTCATGCAGCGCATGCAGGGTGACGACCCCGCTCATGACCCGCTTCCCACAGTCCCCGACCAGCCGCCGAGTCCGCTGACACTGCTGCATAAGCCTGTCACGCGGTGAATGCTGGATGCGCCTGTGCACGCCGTCCAGGCAGCCACGTGCCTCCACCCACACTGTCGCAGGCCATTTACACAGCCACTCACACAGCGCACACAGCCACTCATGGCCATTCACACAGGGCATGCGCTAGTGCTTTTCACGGCACCCTGATCATGGCCGCAGGCTGGTGCAGTGGCGGGAGCATGTTGCACATGCTGCGCCTCTGCTGGCTTCACCAAAGGCTGCAGCTGACAAGCCCAGTGCTACCCTGACAACTCGAAATTACAGCTGGGGCACCCCTTGGTGCCCAGGCGTGCCCTTCTCAGCGGTGCTGGCGAGCGAGGATGCACGGATCCGGCGGCGTGCGGCTGCGGCCATGGTGCCGCTGCTGGACGCGCTGGGCTTCCTGCTGCTGCGCGGCGGCTGCTTCCACGCGGACCCCCACGCCGGCAACCTGCTGCTGCAGGCGCGCGCCCGGCGCCGGCGCTGCCGCGACGCCACGCCGCATTTCACACGACACTGCTCATTGCTATCTCTGCTTTGCTCCTGTGGTCGTCTGGAGCTCTGCATGGAGCTAGAGGGGGATGAAACAGGGGGTCTCGCAGCTCTACATGTGTTTGTGCTTTGAACAGTGGCTGGGATTAGCGGGGCACCGCGCAGAGGACCCTCGCGGGTGCACATGTGACTGTCCACAGTGCGCAGGCGGGGCGCGCGCGCGCAGGAGGACGGCGATTTAGCGCTGCTGGACTGGGGCCAGTGCAAGGCGCTGACGGCCGCGCGGCACCGCGCGCTCGCGCGGCTGTACGTCGCGCTGGACCGCGGGTGGAGCCTGGGCATCGTGGCGGCCATGTCCAGCATGGGCCTCGGCTTCCTCGCCAAGGCGGGCCTCCCCGCCTCGGCCGCCGCCCCACACCCTGTGTAGAGCGGATCAGCAACAGTGATATAGCTGCTTTGGGTCAGCACTCTGCTAGCATCCAAGGGTAAGACCAGCACCTGTAACGAGGCTTGTCATCGGCCGTTGCCCCACACCCTGTGTGGAGCGCATCAGCTACAGTGTATGGTTGCTTCAGGTTAGCACTCTGCTGGCATCCGAGGGTGTGAGATCAGCACTCGCAGCTGTAGCTCGTGTTGCCAGAAAAAGGCTGCGCTACGCGCGCCACGAGAGCAGCAGCATGTGGCGTGTAACATGCTTGAGGGGACCTTGAATGATGCTTCGAGCAGCGTGATGCTGAGTGAGGGCGCGCAGGAGGGCGGGATTGCAGACCCGCAGCTGATCGCCACCGTCGCATACATCATGTTTGATGTCAGGCGCGCCCGCACAGCCTGCAAGTTACTTAGAGTTTCATTTTCTGCATGAAATGCTGAAGTAAGAGCTGTTGTAGCTGTATCAAATAAGGAAATGCAGTAAAGCATGGCATGCTCCCACCCCTGCAAGACCTTGTTCAGGTCGACGAGGGCTTGTGTATGCTCCACATCTGCCGGCCTCGCCACAATGCTTTTTACGAGCGCCAATGTGCTGGTGAGCATAGCTTTGTTGCAGTTCAGCGCTAAGCAGTGTGCGATGGTGTGGTCCAGGCCAATGGCGGCGGCGCGGATTTCGCCTCTGGCGGACGATGCCGTCATAAAGAAGATCCCCTTGCAGCGCTTCCCGCGTGACCTCTTCATGCTGGGCCGCACCATCATGCTGCTGCGCGGCTTGGCGCACGCCCTGGACCTCGACATCCAGGTGCACCCATCAGCGTGCGTGGAGGCGCATGATATTGCTCTGACGCCGCTCATGTGAGCTGCAGCGCCACTGCCGCACACATAAGTGCCTGTATGGATACGATGTGTACGTGCGCATGTGCATGCGTTGGGTTGCTGTGTGTTCCATTCGAGGCATTGCGGCAGGTCTAGGGTTGCTGAAGGGTTGTGCTATGTTGCGGCAGCTGGCGCGGCTGTGGCGCAAGCACGCGGACGCCGCGCTGCGGGACCCGCACCTGGAGGCACGCGCCGCGGAGAACCTGCGCCTAGATCTCGGGGTCCCAAGCTGGTGACTGGCGGGTGGTTGCCGGGTGACTCGCAAGCTAGCTATGTTTGTAGTTGGTGGTGATAGGAATATGGAGTGGGTAGCGCCAAGAGTGGGTGCGCTGAAGTGTGAAGTCTGCTCATGAAGCTTCTGTTTGTGCACCACCATGCATCAACACTTCACGAATGGCGCACAAGTCAATTTCAAGAAATATATCGTGTGGAAAACACCACACGCGCATGGGTGGGTGGATCCTGGGTGAATCCAAGGTACGACTGATGTCAACAGGTCTGCTCGGGTCGAGTAATAAGATGAGCAGAGCGTAGGAGCGTTGACACCCAGGACGAAGTAGGAAACATGGCTATCCGGTCGCTGGCCAGTGGCGTGGCCAGGCGACGCGCGAGCCTGCAGAGGCTGGCCGCTCCACAGCTCCTGGCTGCGAGGTGCTATGCTTCCGAGGGCGAGCAGAAGGTGAAGGATGTCTCTGGCGCTCTGTCTTGTCCGCAGTTACCAGGTTGCAGACATGATGTATGAGCAGTGCGTGCATGCGACCTAAGCCTGTGCTTGCAACAGTAATAACGGCCTGTCCAGACTGTGTGGGGAGCAAGGCTCTCCTGTCTCAAAGCAAAAGACAGCACTGTGGCGAGCACTTTATCTTTGCCAACCATATTATAACCAGTGCTATTAGACTTAGGTGCTTCGGCTGACCGGCTTGCACTGCAGGACTTGGTTATTGTTGGAGGCGGGCCGGGCGGCTACGTTGCAGCCATCAAGGCCGGTCAGATGGGAATGAAGGTTGCGTGCGTGGAGGGCCGCGGCCGTTTGGGAGGCACCTGCCTTAACGTCGGCTGCATCCCTTCAAAGGTTGCCAAGCGCGCCCGCTCATACCTTCACCGGTTGGGCAGTGTGTCTGGCAGACTGCCGCGGTGTTGTTCTATGCTGCCACCCACTGCAGTCTGTGAAGCGCGGGGTCGCTCGTTACAACATGCTTGACGCATAGCCTTTCGTGTGTTTTTGCTGCGAGTGCGTGGCAGGCCTGGAGGCGGTGGGGCGGGGCGCGCTCTGCCACCGCCTGCCACCGCCTGCGGGCAGGCCTGCAGTGTGCGGCGCGCGGTTTGCGCAGGCCCTGCTGGCGTCCAGCCACCTGTACCATGAGGTGAAGAAGAACGCCGCGTCGCACGGCGTGATGGTGGACGGCGTGAAGATGGATTTGGGCAAAATGATGGAGCAGAAGGAGACCGCGGTGGCCGGGCTCACGAAGGGCATCGAGGGCCTGTTTAAGAAGTACAAGGCGCGCGCCCTGCGCGCAGGCAGGCAGCAGGCGCTTGATCGAGCGCGTCGTGCCGCGTGCTCTGTGGTCACTGAGATAATGTTTCATGTGTCAGCAGCTGGTTTCATGCAGTCATTTCTCATGCACAGTTGCGTGTGCGGTACAGCAAGCCTGGCTGTGCGCGCGTACGGCTGCTCGGTAGTCATGCAAGAAGAGCGATGGAGCGCCCTGTGGAGCTTGCCGCGCATGCGCTCACCATGCATGCGGTAGCCATGCATGCGCGGATGTGCACGCATAGAGCCATCTCAGTTTCACGACCCTGGATAGCAGACGGAGGCCGCAGCTGGCCTGCTGTGCTTCCCACAAAGCGCCAATGTACCATGAACCCGACCATAGGATGCAAGAAACAGGGCGCGCCGGGGCGCGCAGGTGGAGTACGTGAAAGGCTGGGGCAAGTTTGCCGGCCCGAACGAGGTGGAGGTGGCGCTGATAGATGGCGGGACGACGACCGTCAAGTCCAAGAACTTCATGATCGCCACCGGCTCGGAGGTGTCGCCGCTGCCCGGCATCGCCATCGACGAGGAGAGGCGCGCGCCGGCCCGGGCGCGCCGGCCGGCTGCCTGCGCTGCGTGCTGTGGGTCGCCCGTGAGGGCCGTCGCGCCTCGGCGCTTGCAAATCCAGCAGCACGTACTACCTTTGGTCGCTTTTTTCACGTCAGAACTCTCTTAGCAGGTTTGAGCGCATGTGTTCAATGAGCGCGGGCGTGCAAGCCCGTTGCAAGCTCAACACTGTCATAAGGCTTTGCGAGGGGAAAGAGGCATGGCAGGTGTGCTGTAGAGAGAGACTTCATCACACGGATGTCTGCGTAACACCTTGTGCGTTTGCTTGTGTTAGAATGCAGTCAGCGCGCGTCAGAAGGGCGATCACACATGCCGAGTGTCTGAGTCGGGCGCCTTGCAAACCGCGCGCGCGCGCGGCGCAGGATCGTGTCGTCGACGGGCGCGATCTCGCTGAAGGCGGTGCCCGAGAAGCTGATCGTAATCGGCGGCGGCTACATCGGCCTGGAGATGGGCTCCGTCTGGCAGCGCCTGGGCTCCGAGGTCACCGTCGTCGAGTTCCTGGACCACATCGTGCCCTCCATGGCGCGCCGCCCGCGCCCATGGCGCCCGGGCCTCGCTGCGGCACCAGGGCCGAGCGGGTATCCTCATTGCCATGGCCTCGCTTGTGATGCGATGCAGACAATGGTTTCTGCCGGCGACACCGTTGCGCGGAGAGTCGGCACTTGACACAGTCCAACCTGAGACATCCCCTTTTCTGGCATGATCCTGCCGCCGGCCTACACTGTGCGCGCGCCAGATCTGCAAGGAGCCTGCCAGCGCGCGTTCAGCGCCTCGGCCAGGAGTCCTGCCGGGCCGCGCTGACAGGCCGCGCCGGGGGCGCCAGGACTCGGAGATCCGGAAGAACTTCCAGCGCTCGCTGACCAAGCAGGGCTTCAAGTGGAAGCTGGGCTACAAGGTGACCGGCGCGCAGCTGGAGGGCGACGCGGTCAAGCTGGCCGTGGAGAACGTGAAGACCGGCGCGTCCGAGGAGCTGGAGGCCAACGTGGTGCTCGTGTCCGCCGGTGCGGGCCGCCGCCGTCCGCCCGGGTGCACGACTGCATATCGACACCCCTGGGACTTGAAGGCGCCACACTGCAGCAGTCTGGTATTTCTGTGGACGTCTGGCACATGCAGCCCTCCCCGCCCATGCCATTGACCGATTCCCCCTGCTTCCCAGTCGGCAGACAAACAAGTCTGCAGTGCCTCGCCCTTGCATTGCTCGCAGACAGGGCCCCGCCCGCATGGCTGCACCATGCCAAGAAACCCTGGCCGCGCAGGGCGGCGGCCGTATGTGGAGGGCCTGGGCCTGGACCAGGTGGGCGTGGAGCTGGACCGACGCGGGCGCGTGCAGGTGGACGAGCACTTCAAGACCACGGCGCCCTCGGGCAACATCTTCGCCATCGGCGACGTCATCGACGGGCCCATGCTGGCGCACAAGGCGCGCCGCCGCAGGGCCTGCGCGGACGGGCTTGCACGCCGGCGGCAGCGCGGGTCTGCGCACAGGATGCTGCTCAAGCAAGCAACTCTGTCAGGCCTGCGTATAAGCCAGCGACTGGCAGGGCGTTGGGTGTAGGGTGTAGGGTGTAGGGTGTAGGGTATGGAGTGCAGGAGACGCAGCGGTGATGCGCGCAGGCGGAGGAGGACGGCATTGCGTGCGTGGAGAACCTGGCGGGCAAGAAGGGCCACGTGAACTACAACACGGTGCCCAGCATCGTGTACACGCACCCCGAGGTCGCGTCCGTCGGCAAGACGGAGGAGCAGGTGAAGGCGGAGGGCGGCGAGTACCGGGTGCGGCGCCCCGGCGTGCGCTTAGCGCGCTGCGCGCGCCGCTCGGCGTGAGCGCTGCGGCGCTACGCGCACCTGCTGGCGCCTGGGCCGCTTGACAGGGCTGGCAGCGAGCAGCAGCAAAAACTCTGAGTTGAATTGGCTCAAGTTTTTTGGTCAGGCAGTCTGTGACCCTGGGTTTCTTCCTGCATATACGAGTCAGCGACCTGGCGCACGAGCTTGCTTTACACTTTTGTTATCACCTCGCCAGTTCCTGCAATTCCTCTGACAGCAGCATGCCGTAGCGCATCCTGAGCGCCCGCAGAGGCCGCCGCCCGCGGCCGGGCCGAGCGCGCGCGGGGCCGCGCCGCGCGCAGGTGGGCAAGTTCTCGTTCATGGCCAACAGCCGCGCGCGGTCGGTGTCGGACACGGAGGGCCTGGTCAAGTTTGTGTCGGACAAGGCGACCGACAAGATCCTGGGCGTGCACATCATGGGCCCCAACGCGGGCGAGCTCATCTCCGAGTGTGTCCTGGTGCGCGCCGCTGGCCTCCCGTGTACCAGGGCAGCGTCCCGCGCGCTGTGAGTTATACAGGTCACAAAGCTTTTGCCTGTATTGAGCGCGTGCAGCTCTCAATGGAGCTGCTTGCGCTGGACCCCGGAGGAGCGCTGCAGGTGGCAGGTATTCTTTTGCCAGCAGCCCTTTGTTTCTAGACGGTTTGCGTCGCCCAGGCATGTGTCCTACACATCTTGCGGCGTAAGGGATGCACGCCCCGGCAGGCGATGGAGTACGGCGCGTCCACGGAGGACATCGCGCGGTCCTGCCACGGCCACCCCACCCTGTCTGAGGCGGTCAAGGAGGCCGCGATGGCCACGTATGACAAGCCCATCCACTCCTGAGCGCTGCTGCCGGACCTTGCCCTCTCAGGGCAGAGCTGGAGCGGTCTGCTCCTGATCACGGTAGCATCAAGGCCGCGGCCACCGCCTGCCCTGAATGTCAAGGCCATGGGGTGGCTTTCCGTGCATTTAGCAGCTGGCAGGCCATGCGGCCGTGTAGTCCGTGGAGCGTCCATGCCAGCGCATGGCATGCCGGGCCATGAGGGCAGTGTGCTCGCATGCATGTGCCTGTGGGGTGATCGGGATGGAGGCGGCAGGCCATGTTCTGGGCTGCGGCTTTGTTGCCATGGTGAGGTGGGGGTGGATTGCATGCTGGCAGTCCGGTGTGGCCGAGCAAAACAGCGCTGTACTGCGGCGTATTGAGGCGTGTACCACAGTAGAGTCTTGCTCCAGGCGTGCCTGTCTGGCCGTTGCACGGCAGGCCGCGATCGCGCCTGCTATGCAGGCTTCCGATAGTGCATTAGTGACATCTGAGTCGCTAGTAGCATCAGTGACGCAGGTGACAAGTCTGGCCCGCACAGGGTGTGTTCGCTCGTATGCGTGAATTGCAATAAACTTCATACCATAACCCGAATACCTAAATAATTAACCGCTTCCATTGGACAATCGGCAGCCCTTCGTGTCACCTCTCCAAGACCACCTTCCACTGGACGGGCACATGTACCAGCCTGCAGCATGCACACAGATCCAGCATGGGCACCACATGAGCACGCATATTCTGATGATGCATGGCAGGCGGCTGGCAGAGGCCCTGATGTTGCGTGAGCACAGGTAGGTGCTCAGGGATGTCTCTGCAGAAGATGGGCAGGCCGGCGGCAGGTACACCTCGCGCGCAACACCTCGAGCAGTCCCGCGATGCGAGTTTTGTTGTCTCTGCGCGCACAGTCGTGGTTTCAGTGGCTTCAAATTCTTTTCAGCCGCCGGCGCGCAGAAGTGCTGCGCGCATGCGCGCATCTGCTGATGTCCTGCTCGCTCCTGGCCGGCGCGGCGCCTTGGAACGGCCGGGGGCCCGGCGCAGCGGCGCCCTGGCCCGCAGCTGACCAGTGGCGCACCCTCGCTGCGCAAGAGGGGGCGGCTGGGGCAGCCCCGGCGCCAGCACGCGGTGAGCAGCTGCATAGTTGCTGCCAGCGGCTGGCATGCAGGCATGCGTTCACATGCACTGCTGCCTCACTTTGCCGTTCAGGAGGCCATGCTTCCAATCGTCCACCTCATTTGTTAGCAGCAACATGATTAGCGCGTGCTCACGCATAAACACAACAGCCAGTGACGCGCGCGCCCACCTCTGCGGACCACATCAAGTCATCTTTTTGTGCACCTGCCACCCGCCCCTTTCACGAGCGTGTGCACGCTCAGGTGGAGCGCCGGCGGGCGCGCCTGTGCCAGCCAACACCACGGGGCCGGTCCAGATCTCCAACTGGAACGGATGCATGACTTTCACGGCAGCGAAAGTGGTGTATCCTGAGTCCGTCGCTGACATCCAGGCGGTACGCGCCTCGGCAGCTATTGCGCACGCCTCTGCACACCAGGCTGCCAGGCTGCAGTGCATTGCCCTGCACCCGACTCATGCCATGCGCTGACCACAGTGCCTTCATAAACGCGCGGCTAGACGTGCGGCACCCATGATCAGTTGCGCTGTCCGCTGCAGTGCAGGGAAGTTATGTTGCCCATGACCCTGTCTGCCGCACGCTGTGCATGCAGGCATGCACTCAGCATGTCTGCCGCTCGCTCCCGCGTGCGCGCGCGCTGACGCGCGGCGGCAAGCGCAGGTGGTGCGCAACCCGGCAGCATTCCCCTCGCCAGTCATTGCGCTCGGCAGCGCGCACACCGTGAACGAGGCGGTGCTGGCGGAGGGCAGCACCGTGCTGCAGCTGGCGGCCGGCGGCTGGGACACCATCTTCGGCCTGGAGCAGCGGTGGCCGCCCGCGCCCTGCCTGCCCGCGCTGTGCCAGGAGCATGCGGGCACACAGGGGCTGTGGACCAGGGGCCCACAGCACAGGAGATAGAGCTCGATGGCTCACAGCGTGCAGCGCGTGCTGTGCTGCAGCATGTACCATCTGCCAAGAGCGAATCGCCTCTGTGCACTGCATCACGCGGTGCAGCTGTGCCGAGGCCTGGATGCCGGCAGCCTGCCAGCAAGGGTCTCTGGTGCGGGCGCATGCGAGTCTCGTGCGCATGCGGGAGCGCTGTCTCATGCAGCGCTTTGAGGCGCTTTTTGTTGGACCGAGGGCCTTTGCATGCGTTTGCGGCGCACAGCGCGGACGAGGTCGTGCCCGGGCAGGGCCGGGTGGTGGCGCGCATGCAGGCCGGCGTGAAGATGCTGCAGCTGCACACCTACCTGGCCGAGCGCGGCTACGAGTGCAGCTTCGCGCCCGGTGCGGCGCGCTTGCTGCGTGCCCGTTCTGCGTCCCGGCCGCTCTCACTCCTTCATAGCAATTGTGGAGGATGGAGCGCATGTGGTGCTACACTATGCGATCTTGTAGGCCGGGCAGGCTGGTATGACCAGGAGAGGCGGCTGCTTTTAGTGCTGACCTGTGTGCGTGCTGCGAAATTCCGAGGTGAACATCTTTTGTGCTCGTGCTTGCACCAGCTCTCTGTCAACCTTCTAGCTACAAGCCTAGCTACAAGCGCATGTTTACAGGCCCACCGCACGTCATGCGCCGGCAGAGATCGGCGATGCCACCGTCGGCAGCCTAGCCAGCGGCACGAGCAAGGACTCGTCGCTGGGTGCGCCAGGCTACTTCTCGGCGCTCCTGGCCTCGGTCACCTTCGTCGACGAGCACGGCGAGGTGCGCCGGACTGCTAATAAGTCGCGCGCGCCTGTGCGCTGCGAGCACCTGTAGAATCTAGAGGGCGCAAGCATTCCGCATCCGCCGTCCAGGCTCGGCAGAGCGCCGCCCGCGCCGTCCCGCACGCGCGAGCTGCACTTCACCCCGGGAGCTGACCGTGCCGGTGACCGCTCGCGCGCCTCGCATGCGTCTCGTCAGCGGGTTGAAGCAGCATCCGGGGATGCCGTGCCAACCTACCCTACCATACCATGCTGCGCAGCTGGTGACCCTGGACCGCGCTGCCGACGCGGCCGCGCTGGAGGACTACACGTGCAGCCACAGCATGCGCGGCGTCGCGGTCGAGCTGGTGGTGGCCGTGCGGCCGGCCGCGCTCGTGCGCACGGTCACGGCCTCGCTGCCGAGCGACGCGGCGCTGCCCGCCGCGCTGCTGCGGGTGCAAGCCCCGTATCCCGCGGCATCCGGGCGTGATCACAGCCTGCGTGCTATGTTGCGGCAGTGCCTATTTCGGCAGCGCCCTGCTGGTGAAAGGATGTGCCCGGCTTTCCCTCGAGCTGGCCGCTTTGCTGGCACGCATGCAGCCGCAGGCGCTGTGCGCTGTCTGGGGCTTTGAACCAGAGACCGCGCCCCGCAGCTGCGCGCGCAAGCGGACAATGTGTGGGCGGCCGTCGGCCTGGACGAGGCGTTTGTGGAGCAGCGTTGGCGCCTGCCGCCCGGCAACGGCAGCTGGGCCAGCCCGGAGGTGCGGGGGTCGAGCCGTGCGAGCCCCACAGCAGGAGTTCGGACATGCTCTGTGCCAGCTGATGGCAGGGTGCAGGCGTGCATGCGTTGCCGTCACGGCTGGTGAAGCTGGGGCTGCCGTCCCGGCACGCACAAGCAGGGCTCCATGCATTTGCACCCTCCACCTGTGCTCACATCTGCGCAAGCGCCGCTGCCACTGCTGAGTCATGCACAGGTGGGACCACGCTGCAGGCTGCCTGCTCACAGAATGGCATATGTCATGGGTGCCCTGCACAAGGAGCCCGCGCCCGGCGGCCCTCTGGTGCCGGCGGTGCTTTGGCAGGCGTCCTGCACCGGAAAACTGCCGGGGCAGCCACATGCACGCACACACCCTGCCCCACGCAATTTCATTTTGATAGTGAAAGTAAGGACAGCGCAGGTAAAGTCTGCCTTGTGGTCGTGCCTGCTTGCTTGTTGTCTACAAAAAAGCAACAAGGAAGCACAGCGCGGGCGGGGGCGGCGCATGCGGCAGGCGCTGGTCGATTTTTACCGCAGCTACCGCTTCAACATGTTCAGCGAGGGCAAGTACGACGCGGCGGGCACGGTCGTCGCCAAGACCAAGCCCGTGAACCTGGTGCACCACCGGTACCAGCTCGTCAACCACTACCCGCCCGTGGCCGCCACACAGGCGCGCGCACGCGTGCCGCGGGGCCGCCTGAGCTCTCCCACCTGTAAGTGAAGTATGTGGGCTCCCGACAACTGGGAAGTCGCGCGTTTACTTGACTGACTGCTGCCGCCTTCCCGCATGCAGGCAGCTCTGTGTTGCTCGCTCACATGCTGCCAGCTGCAGTGAGGGCTGCCCCGCTGCGCACCGCTGCTGTGAAGTGCTGCAGCAGACGCACCGCTTGTGTCTGTCATCATGCCTAGCGCATGCGAGGCCCCACAGCTGCACCGCATGCTGCTGTCAATAACTGGCGTGGCTGCTGTGCCGCGCCATGCTGCCGCGCACATACAGGGTCCCACAGCTGCACCGCATGCGGCTGTTGTTTACATTGCCGCGCCGCGCAGCCGCGCCTGGACTTCTCGTACTTTGAATACCCGGACCTGGCCACCTTTGAGCCGACGGTCACCGCGCTGCTGCGCTTTGCGCGCGCCTACCGCGACCGGACAGGCTTCGCCCCGGGCGCGTTCGCGCTGTACTTTGTGCGCCGCTCCGGGCGGCGCACGAATGCGCAGCTCAACTACGGCGGCGACGCGGGCGCGCCGCCCTGGCTGCCCATGCGTGTGGCCTTGGCGCGCATTGTGCTATCTCAATGCAGCACCACCAGGGATACAAGCAGGCGCACTCCGGGGCCCATGCATCATCAACAGGTTCTGACATGACAGGCTGGGCCACCATGAGACCGTATCAGACCACTCGGAGGAGCTACGCCGTGCACTCCACCCTGCTGAGCGGTGTCTGCGCTCGAGGCACGGCACGCAGTGAGGCAAAGCTAACCAGAGATGCAGCATCACATTGGGGCTCATGCGCACAGCCGCGCGCGCCAGGCTGGAGCTTTGTGTTCGACCCCATCTTCGAGGACCCGGCGGAGCCGCGCTGGGTGCGCTTCTGCGCGGAGCTGCTGCCGCGCGCGCGCGCGCTGGGCGCGCGGCCGGGCGGCAGCCAGACCAAGGCGCTCGGCGGCCTGCCGGGCGCGCTGCCGCTGCCGCGCGCGCTCGCGCGGCAGCGCTTCCTCACGCCCTTCTTCCGCCAGTTCCTGGTCGGCTGAGCGCGGGAATGCCCACGTTCAGTTCCAGTGGCGACGGGGTCCGGACATTACTGCATCCCCCATCCCTATGCGGATTTGCAACATGCTCGTCGGTGCAGTGTCATCATGGTGCAGTGAGCTCTGGGCCCATCGCGGCTGGTACACAGCCGGCAATCGGCCAGAGGCTGCGGGAAGCGCGGCGCCGCGGCGCGCGCGCGAGCGCGCCCGCACCGGCTCCTGTCGCCAGCAGATGCCTGACTGCGCGTCCTGTACAGCTGGCACATACATGTGCTGTGTGTGCCAGCGCAGAGACATTGGTGCAGGCGGCTGCCGGGCCAGAGACAATGGGCATGGCAAATGTAAAAGGGGCTGGTAGGGATGGCAATGTGAGAGATGCTGTCGGGACAAAGAAGGGGCATCTCACACCGGAGCAGAGCTGCGCTGTACAGTAACCGACTCCGTGCACAATGCGGAGTCCTATTACCCGCCGTGCGGTGCTGCTGGCGGCGGCGGTCTGCACGCTGCTCTACGCCCTGTTTGCGTGGACGCCTGCTGTGACGCCATGGTCTAGCTTCAAGACCCAGGCCAGCTGGGCGCTGCCCGGGGTGCTCTAGTCTGAGAGCGCAGCGGACGCACAGCCCCACAAGACTGTGCGCGCGGCGCGTGCGCTGCTGGCGCATGGCCGACACGTGGGTCATGGTGCGCACCTTCCGACGCAAATCCAGAACAGGCTTGCGACACCAACCCCCGTGCCTGTACCAGGCCGTGATACAGCAAACACCGCGCAGGGCCTTCTAGCACCAGTGCAGGCCGGCCGGAACTGCTGCGGCTAGCGCTGCGGCCGCAGGCCATGCTGCACACGCTCGGCGCCAGCATGTCGTGCGCCCCGGCCGAGGCCCAGGCCGCGGAGAAAGCTTCAGACTGCAGGACTGCGCCCTCGGCGGCGGCCAGCGGCCCGTGGCACGGCTCGTGCGGCTATGCTTGCTGCACGACGCGCACGAGTGCCTGCCGCGACGGTGGCTCTCCGACAGCGTGCCCTGCGCACACGCGTGATGTGGGCGCAGTGGTCACTGGCGCAGCCTCTCGCGTGACAGCAGCACCGCCGCTGCCGCGCGCGCTCGTGCAGGAGCGCAACACACACCAGGCGCAGGGCTGCGCCGACACCCCGAGCCGCGCGGCCTTCTTTGGCGCGCCGGCGTCGCCGCCCTCGCGCGCGTGCCCGCGGCAGCGCAGCCCGGGCCGCAGCCAGGGCCAGCGTGCACGCCAGGGTGCGGTGTGCGGCAGGGACTTCTTTGGCGCGCCGGCCACGCCGACAGGGCCGCCAGCGGCGGCGCGTCGGCTGCACCTGCCCCCGGGTCGAGCGAGCCCCGGCCGCGCGCTGCTGCCCGGCGCCTCCGGCCCCCGCACAGCAGCGTGCCCTGAGGACCGCCAGCCGGACTGCCGCAACGGCGGACTGCCTGGCGTGGACGTAGGGCCGCAGGGCGGTGCGCCGTTGCGCCTGCGGCGGCCGGGCGCGCGCAGCCCGCCAGGGCGCGGAGCAGAGGCAGGGCCGGGGCGGCCCGCGCCACCGCCGCCGCGCTC
>JAABUV010000867.1_pt1 | contig 45571 bp, 57 predicted proteins | sample 5559971 | NCBI WGS metagenome assembly JAABUV01 (sample SAMN10711881, study PRJNA513362) | rock metagenome | isolation source: Antarctica rocks | place: Antarctica: Victoria Land, Knobhead nord | collected 2015-12-19 | reverse complement strand
CAGGTCACGACCGCCAACAAGAAGATCTCGCGCGCGGGCGAGGTGGCCTGGAAGCAGACCAAGCGCCTGCGGCAGCCCAGCAAGCTGCTGGCCGTGTTTGGCGGCCGGCGGCGCGGCGCGCCCGGCCCCGACGGCGAGTGGCTGTCCGACGAGGGCGAGGAGGCCGGCGCCAACCGCCGCGCGCTGCTGGCATACGGGTGCGCGCGCCTGGCTGGGCTCACTGGTTGAGGCTGGTGCAGGGTGCCTGCGGCGTGTGTGAATTCGGGCCAGGAGGCGGGTGTTGGTCAGCAGGGCGCCGCTCGCCTGTGAGTGCGGCTGTGTGTTAATATGCAAGATCTGATGCAATGAGGGTATGAGCTGAGGTGTGCGCCTCGCAAGCCCTGGCGGGTATCGCTGGGGTCCTGCTGTCATGCAGAGTGCAAGCATATCTCAGCTGAGCTGCATGTGTCATACAACGCTCTCTGAAAGTGTACTTGGTTTGCCGGGCGCAGCAACCAGCCTGCCGGAGTGCCGAATAACAGCGTGTAGAGGCGCTGGCGGGCTGGAGGGAGCAAAGAGATTTTGCAGCTGGTGAGGGAGCGGCGCGGCGAGGCAGTGAGCACTGCGCGCAGAAGAGATGCAGCGTTGCAACATTTGAGCTCTGTAGCTGTCATAGATGAGGGAATGGTTGTGAGTTTCGTTGTAAGAGCTGCCTATGTCTGTGCCTCAACATGACGGTCTATTCAAATCTAAATGATTCACACCAGCAACTCCATGCTGACACCATTTACTGAATACCGCACTCAAACCACCAGTGGTTACACATACATGTACATGGCTCATGCCAACTTCTCACCAGGGCGCAGCTGAGTGACACAGCTGCCAGCATGCTGATCAGATACGCAGTCTACCTTGTTGCCCCAAAACTCGCTCCTTCGCAGGCACTGTCCGCTCCGCCAAGGCGGCAGCGCTGCAAACAGCCTCACAAGTCGACGCCCGCAGTCATCTCCCACGCAGGCGTCGTGCGCGCCCAGAAGGCGAGGCCGCCGCCGCGCCCGCGCGCAACCGCAACCTCGTCGTCCACGTATGAGAACAGGAAGAAGGGCGACTTCTTGTCATCGGTGCTCGCCCTGCGCAGCGGCGCGGTGCCCGCCAATGCGTCACTGCCGGCTGGTGACGCATGGAAAGGAAAGGCTCTGAGCGCGCGCGTGACACACACAGGCATGCTGGTTACGTCTGACAGGCGGTCTCAGCGCCAGCCTCGCCCCAGCAGGCAGCACGGGGAGCTGGCGCTGTGCATCTTGCTGGTGGCGTGGCACAGGCGAGCAGAAACCGTGGCAGGCCCGCACGTCGTCCCGAGCTGGCCAGCCTGCAGTGGGAAGTCCAGCCACTTGGGCCCGAGCCGGATGCGCAGCTTGTCGAAAGTGAACGTCAGCTTGCGCTGCGCCCATGCGCGCAGGCCGTCAGGCAGGCAGGCAATGGCGCGCGCACGCGCGCTGTGAGAGCATGCACGCCATGCTGTGGCGCCTGCCAAGCCCATGGCAGCCCGCCTGCATGCAAACCCAGTCAAGGACTAGCCGGCTGAAATTGACTCGAGCGGGCAACAGCATGCTCTGATAGCAGGAGACAGTGAAGCCGACGCTGAGCAACGGCGGCTGTCCCGGACGACCTGCCAAAGGCGTGCAGCAGCAGGCACCGCGCGGTCCTAGACTGCCCAGCAGCTGGGGCGCGGCCGCACCCCGCTCATGCTGAAGGGCCCACTATGCCTGCCGCCCTTCCTTGTCCCACTATGCCTGCCGCCATAGAACGCTGCATCACGAACTCCGTTTGGAGAGCTCAAGAGGCCGCCGCTCCTGCCCCAGGCTCGTGCGGCCGGCTCAGATGGCGCAGGCGGAGCGCGGGCGGAGGACGGCGTGCACCCGGTGTCCGGGGCACGCCCGCTGGCGGCACCCGCCGCCGCGCCCGGCGAGCGCCGCACCCCAGCGGAGCGCGCCGCGCCCGGCGAGCGGAGCGCCGGCGCGCTGCCGGCCGCGGGCTCAGCCGCGCGTCGCACCGGCCGCGCCGCGGCCGCCAGCCCCGCCGCGCCCAGCAGCTCAGGCGCCTTGCGCTTCAGCGCGCCCGGCGCGGCGCCCTCGCGGGCGCCCGGCGCCGGCGCCGCGTCCGCCGCGGCGGTCCCCGCGTGCGCCGCGGCGGGCCGCGGGCCGTGGAGGCTGCGCGGCGCGCCTGCCGAGCGGGCCGCGGCGGCGGGCGCGTGCGGCGCGGGCGGCGCGGCGCACCGGCGCGGCACGCGGAACAGGGCGCCGCCGGACGCCGCGCCGCGGCCGGGCGCGCGGCGGCCCATGCCCAGCTTGCGAAGCAGGCGCTGGCGCGAGGAGGCCGGCCGCTGCGCCGCGCCGCCGCCGCGGCCGCCGCCGCCGGCCCGGGCGCACAGGGGCGCCTTGTTGATGACCTGCGCAGTTAAATCTCAGTAGGCACACGCTTCCGGAAAGCCACATCCATATGGCAAGTGCCTGAGAAAGCGATGAAAGAGTGTTTACGGCGTGCCACCCCAGGCAAGCTTCAGTCGTCAGCAGAGGTCATCAGCTGCCTTGGACTCTCCAACCACAGGCAGGTGCTCCCCCTGGCAAACCCAGTGCAACCAGGCAGGGCTATTTGCGCTAGTGGTGCTCGACGCAGAAGTGCACTGCTGCGGTGCCATGTTTGCACGCAGCCCCAGAGCAGGCGCACGCCCTCCCCAGGTGCGCGGCTGCAGCGACCCCTGGAGCGTGGCCACTGGCGCACGGAGGGTCGGGGGGTACCTGGATGCTGCGCGAGCTGCGCTGCTGCGCCTCGGCGGCCCACATGCCGCGCAGGCGCTGCCCGACCGCGCGCCGCTTCTCGTCCTGGCTGAGCCTGTGCAGCTCGTACAGCTCGCGCCAATCGGCCTCCTCCCAGCCGCGCGGCTGGCCGGTGCCGGCAGCGCCAGGCACCTGCATGGCGGGCCCATAGTCCTGCACGCAGCAGCGCCGCCAGTGCTCCGCCAGGTCTGCCGCGATGTCCCGCCCGCCATCCCTGCGCGCCGGCGAACGCAACCGTTGCTATCGACACAGCCTGACAGGGGCCCGCCCTCGCACAGAAGGCGGCCATGAGGCAGAGGGGGCGGAGGGCGCACCGGGTCTCGTCCTCGATCTCCGCGAGCTCCTCGGCAGTGCAGACCTGGAGCACCTCGCTGAGCAGGTCGACGGGCAGGTCCCCGACGTCGCCTAGTGCGCACAGGGATAGACTTCAGAGCAAGCTTTCCGAGCCTGCTCTCCGAGCCGCGAGCGCGTGTGCGCACAGCGCTGACAGAAGTCTGGCAACGGGGTCGCACCGAGGTACGCCTTGAACTCCACCAAGCGGTTGATGCACAGGCGCTCGAGCGTAGGCGGCCCGAGAACAGGCATGGCAGCCTGGAAACTTTGCACTCAAGTGATGCGCATTGCTACAGCGTCCCTTCCCGTCCGCTCAACAGACTCGGACCTCTTTTGCGCTGCCCTGCTGTGAGGGTGCCAGACTCGATTAAATTCTGGTGATTCTGGTGACTCTGGTGCACAGTGGTTCACTAGTGCAACAGGAAGACCCATTTCAGAGCTTGCCGCTCGGGTGTATACCCAGTATGGCTGAGAGATATGTTCACACCCATGTGCGTCTCTGTGCATGCATGCCTATCACAACCGCATCAGACCTGTTGTTGCACCACAGCGCGTTGCATGTCCATGCAGACCACCGACTGGGGGAGCAATTTGCTCGGCCTCCCAGCTAGGACCTGGTAAATAAGAACCGCGGCACGCCTAGATGCCAATGTACAGCGTCCATCCCATCACCACAGTGCCCAGCGCGGCGCCCTGGCCCAGCCGCGTGTCGTGCCCGCACTTACGCGCCTCCGGATACAGCTCGAGCGTGCACACGGCCATCTGCGCGCCGTCAGCCCGCCCGGGTCAAAGCGCCCGGCTTTGCGGGCGAGGCATGCAGCTCAATATGCGCAGCGCTGAGCTGGGATGCAATGTCCCTCGATGGAGCTTTGTCCAAGCTAAAAGCGCATGAAAAGGTACGAGCATGCACGCTCCAGTGTCAGCTCGAGCAGCGCTATTGAGGCCCTAGAGGCATGAAAGCAGCAAGAGTAGGTGAGCAGTCAGGGCAAAGTAGAGACCCTGCGGCATGCGAATGCATGCGCATGCATTGTTCTGAAACGGCAGAGGCAGAGTGGTGGCGACCAACAGCAGGCACGCACAAACGCCCACTGCAGCCTCAGCGCGACGCAACCCAGCGACGCGCGTCCTCACTCACCATGATGCCGCCCACGAACGCCAGCATGAAGTGCAGCAGCAGCGGCGTGAGGAACGGCTTCACGAACAGCAGCGCGATGAGCGCGCCCAGCGGCTCCGACAGGCCCTGCCGGAAACCCCGCCCCGGCTCACGCCCTGCGCCACAGGCTTCACCTAAGACGCCGGGGCGCGCCGAAGGGCGCACGCGCTTAGAGCCTGTCCTTTGCACGCCCTGCGCCAACAGGCACGCACAGGCATGCGGCGGCGCCGGGCCGGCCCGGCGCCAATGCCATACAGCACCAAAGCGCGAGGCCCAGATCAGGGCATCGGCCGACCCATTATATACCAGGGCTTGCAGCGGGAGGGCTCGCACCGAAGCAACCGCGATCCCCATGGCCTTCCACCGGCTGCCGGTCGCCGCATACACCGGCGCCGCCACGATGACGCCCTGCGCACGCGAAAGACGGTCTCTCCGCCTCCTGGCAGCGCCCGACGCTGCACGCCGGCGCGCTCGGCCGGCCGTGCACGCGCTCGACACACGCGAGGCACCAGTCAGGCGCGCGGGCGACGCGCGCGCCTCTGGGATGTTGTGCACGGCGATCGCCAGGGCCATGATGCCGCCAAAGTCCGTGAAGGCTGAGAACGCTACCTGCGCATGCGTGAGCGGCTGTACTTGCTTGCGTCATCGCAAGTGATCACTGGCAGTGTGCGCGCCCGCTGCCCATGACTGTGTTCGTCAGCGGCTTGTAGTGGATCCTGTCATGAAACCTAGCCTCAGCATGACGAGGCCGCCCACCGCAAAGCCCTCCGGCAGGTTGTGCAGCGTCATGGCCAGCGCCATCACGAGCCCCAACCGCAGCAGCTCCGTCGAGCGCGCCGCCGCCGCGCGCCGGCCGCCCGCATCCGCGCGCCCGCTGCGTGCGCGCGCCGCCGCTGCCTCACCCATGCAGCGCGCCAGGTTGGGTCCAGACAGAGAGCGCTGCAGAAAACTTCTGCCTGGGAACGGCGCCGATAGGGCCTCGGCACTGCTGCACAGACGCTTGCGCGGGCGGGCGCCCGGCCCCGCCAGGCCAAGCGGCTGCAGGCGCGCCGCCCGCCTCACCTGCAGCGGCGGCCGCATTCTGACATTCAGACATTCAGCGAAGCTGGCAGACCCTGGATGTTGTGTAGGGCGCACGAGCTCGACACACGGCCCAGCCCGCCGGGCTCCGCGGCGGCCGCCGCGCCGCCGCCCTCGCCCGCGCTGGCGGCGTCCGGCGAGCCGGGCGTGCCAGGCGCGCTGGCGGACACGGGCCGCGGCTTCAGTGGCCGCTCCGCGGTCGCGGTCGAGGCCGCCGCGCCGCCGCCGCCGCTGGGCGAGCCGTCGCTGAGCGGCGGCGCGTCCGCCGCCCCGCTCGCCAGCAGCGGGCCCGACGCGTCTGCCGCCCGCCCGCGCTCAGCGCAGGGCCACTGGCATAACCCATTCGACACGAGCATGTCAGCCACGGCACGATCAAGACGTGAACAGGCGAGGGCTGGCTGGTGAGAGCGCGGGGCGGCACCCGCGCCGTCATACGCCGCCCTGGCCGCGTGAGGGTCGGGCGCATCGTCCGGCTGCTGCTGCACGCCCCGCACGAGCCACCGCTTGCCCCTTGTGTGCAGGCAGCGGGGTCAACTGGGGCACATCCGCGCTCAGTAAAGACCAGGCGGCACGGCGCGAAGCTGAACAGGACCGACGCAGCTGGCCGGTGCCCGCTGCGTGCACCAGGCGCGGCGCACGTCGCTGCCCTTCTTGCCGTGCTCGTGCTCCACAAAGTCGGGCAGGAAGGGCTGCACGAAGTAGTACAGCGCGGCGCCGGCGGCGACCGACGCGCTCACGCGCAGCGCGCCGTGCTCGAGCGCGTTGCGGATGAACATCTCCGCCACCGACAGCGTGGCCATCACGCCGATGGCCAGGCCCAGCAAAAAGCTGAGCAGCGCCGGCCCCGGGCGCTTTATAATCTGCGCGCCGGGGGCGCGGCACGTGACCACTGGTGGGTGGCCCAGGGCCCGCAGTGTGCGCAGGCCATGCGTGCGCCTGCACGCAGCAGAGCACACGCGCACCGCGATTGCACCGCCGATGGCGGTCGACAGGCCGGCGAGCGTGGACAGCAGCAGGGCATACTGCTCATCCCTGCTCAGGCTGATGGCCGGCATGCCGCACCGCGCGGCGGTGTGCGCTGCCCCGCCGCCGCGGCTACCTAGGAGGACACTGCCTCATATCCAGCAGGCGAGGTCTGCGAGCGCCTTGCAGGACCTGCCACACCTCCGTCAAAGACAGGGGCTAGATGTGCTAGGCTCTCCTGAGCTCACCCCCTGTCTTAGCTTTTCCCCACCTTTCTATTCCAGGCCAAGCTTCTCCCTCCTGTGGACTTGCCAATGTCCACCTCCTAGGCTAGGGCCTAGCTAGGCCTTGCCCTGGCCAGGTTCTCGCAGAGAACCAGAGCCGCCGCCGAGCTTGGCGCCTGTGCACCTGGGCTGGTTGGGCAAGCAGCGGGGCCTCTGAAGCAGGCGCCAACATGGCTCTCTCGCAGCGCGATGAGGACCTGAAGATGATGCTGGCCGCCCAGTGCCATCTGGGCACCAAGAACTGCGATGCGCAGATGGAGCGCTACATCTACAAGCGGCGCGTGAACGACGGCATCTACATCATCAACCTGGGCAAGACGTGGGACAAGCTGCAGCTGGCTGCGCGCGTGATCGTGGCCATTCAGAACCCGGTCGATATCGTGGTGCAGTCCGCGCGGCCGTACGCGCAGCGCGCCGTCCTCAAGTTCGCGTTCTACACGGGCGCCAAGGCGCTGGCCGGCCGCTACACGCCCGGTGCGCGCCCGCCGCAGGGGCGGCCGCGCGCGCGAGTGCTCATATGTGGGGGCCTCGGCGTCCCAACTTGCTGCTGCGCAACGCTGCAGCGGCCGCCGCCTGCCTGCCGGGGCCGGAGATGGGGAGCTGCGCGGCTGCTGGGAGCATGCCTGCGTTGCTTCGTGTGCATAAGCACTGCGCTGCAGCAGTGGCGCTTCGAGCCACGCCCGCGTGCTTTGTTGGGCCCGCTGGCGCTGTTGAGCTACCGGCGCTGTCGAGCCGCACTGTCACGCATTGCAACGCAGTCAGCGGGTCTCGCACTGCTGCCTCTGCCGAGGCAAGTTCTGTCTGGGCATCATTTGGACTTGGTCGTTGAATGGCAGCGACGAAAGCAAGTTTGAATGTGCGCTGACTGGAGGCTTTTGGAGCGTGACTGGGAGCACCTGGCGCGACCTGCGCGCGGTCGCGCTGAGCAGACTGTCCAACACTGTCAGTCAATGGGTGTCTCAGGCTGACTGTGTGCAGAGAGTCGCGCCAAGCAATGGCGCTTCTGCAGGCATTTGCCTGATAGAGCCAGCCGCCGTGCACAGCGCCGGGCTGAACAAAACAAGGAGTGGGACCGCAGCAAGGGTGCTGCAGAGGAGCCGCGCGCGCAGCGGCGGCCGCTGAGGGCGCACATAAAGGCACAGGGCCAGCAATGGCCGGGGGCCGCGCAGGCGCCGGCTGGAGCCCGGCAGGCCGGGGAGCCAGGGCTGCCGGCTGTGCAGCGCCTGTGAGCGGGTGCGACCACTGGCTGCTGGGCGCCGCGCAGGCACGTTCACCAACCAGAGCCAGAAGGACTTTGAGGAGCCGCGGCTGCTCGTCGTGACCGACCCGCGCACGGACCACCAGCCCGTGCGCGAGTCGTCGTACATGAACATCCCGGTCATCGCGTTCTGCGACACCGACTCTGCGGTCGCGCACGTCGACATCGCCATCCCGGCCAACAACAAGGGCAAGCACTCCATCGGCGTGCTGTACTACATCCTGGCGCGCATGGTGCTGCAGGCGCGGGCCCGGCCGCGCCCGGCGCCCGTCTGGCGCTGACGCGCCCTGAGCGCTGAGGGGGTTGCTTGTGGCTTCATGCTTGCTACCTGCATGCTTGATATACTGCGCGGCAAAAGCACACTGCCGCCAGGGTACCCTTCGCCCCCGTGGTATACACCAGGTGCCTGACACTGACGCTGCATGACGAGGGCATGATCGGTGTCGCTTGGGCGGGCGCATGCGCAGCGCACCTTGGGTGTGCAGCGCCATGAGCGCGGCCGGGGTGCGGGGTGCGGGTGGAGGCGCCGCACGACTCACTGCCTGCGAGCGACGCTGCCGGAGCACTTGGGCATGGCTGTAGCCCACACCTAGTGGTTAAGAGGGCGCGGCGCCGGCCTGTGCGCGAGGCGGGCCTCAGCCTGGGAGGGCACTGCGCCGCCAGCCGGGCAGAGCGAGAGTTTATGATGAACGCGGCGGCGCAGATGCGCGGCACGGTCAGCGCGACGGCGCCCTGGGACGTCATGGTCGACCTCTTCTTCTACCGCGAGCCGGAGGAGACCAAGGACCCGGCCGAGGAGGAGGCGGCGCTGCCGGCGCCGGACGCCGGCTACGGCGGCGCCGCCGGCCTGCCCGCGCCGCAGGGCGTGGCCGCCGACGCCGAGTGGGACACCGCCGCGCCGCCGACGTCCTTCCCGGCCGAGGCGGCCGCCGCGGCCGGCGGCGGCGGCGGCGGCGGCGGCGGCGGCGGCGGCGGCGGCGGCGGCGGCGGCGGCGAGTGGGATGCCGCGCCCGCGCCCGCGCCGGCCGCCGCTGCCGGCGGCGACTGGGACGCCGCGCCGGCGCCCGCGCCGGCCGCCGCGCCCGCGCCCGCCTTTGCGGCTGAGCCGGCGTACGCGCCGCCGCCCGCCTACTAGCGCGTCTGCGTATGAGGCGGTTTCTGGGCCGGGCGCACCTGGGGCGGGTGGCCTGCCCGCGAGTGCTGCGGGCGGCGCTTGCCCGGGCAGAGCGGGTGCGTGGGCGCGGCGGGTGCTGTCCGCGGCGCGCTGGCCTTGGCGCAGAGGCGGGTCGCGTGGTGTGCGCACCTGCTGGAGTGCGCGCGGGCCACGCTCGCGGCCTGCGCTCGCGCGGGGCTGCGGATGCGCGTAGGCGGGCGTCCGGCGCACGGCTGCGCGGACGTCATGCCCCTGCTCATGCGCGCCCGGCGTCCGGCTGCGTGCCGTCTGGGGCAGGGCGCAACGACCTGCGCAGTTTTTCGGGTGTGTGACCGGGCGCTGTGGTGGCATGCCAGCATTGCACTGTGGTCAGCTGCGATCAAGCGCGCTGTGTGCGGCCATGTCTGGGGTAGCCAGGCAGGGCTCGCTCGGCGGCGTGTAAGCAGCGGTGTGAGAGCTTTTCATAGAGGTGCCCAAGCGCAGGTGTCATGTGTCAAGCTCAGACCTGGTACCGTTCTGGCATCTCACATGGCATTGTGCATGAACCTGGCTCAGCGCTGTGTTGCAGACCGTGCAAGCGCGCTCGCTCGCACCCTACCACACACACCCTAGCTCAAGGACACAACGATTCCGCCGATGCGGTGGCATGCGCCACACACGCATGCGCCCAAGCAGCACTCCGCCCTGTCCTGCCCAGGGCCCAGCAGCCCAGCGCCACTCGCGGCAGCGGAGACAATGACAACCTCTCTCGGCGGCGCTCAGACAGGCGCGTCCGGGCCTGTCCTGGCCAGGGCCCAGCATGCGCGCGCTGTCACACCAAACATGCGCAGTAGAAGCAAGCATGCGCACTCCCTGCACATGGAGGTGCGCATGTCCTGCACACGGACCAGGGGTCGGGCGCCCGCGTACCAGACCGTTCACCGAGCGCCTGCCACATCATGCTCGGATGTTTGGCAGCAGGCCTAGCCGATGAGAGCCTGATAGTACACGCTAACCTCTCTGCGAGCTGGCATTTTCACACCCGGCACGCGTGGACGGCATGGCTGCTGCCCATGCATGCCTCCGTGTCACTGCTTGTCCTAGCCGCCGCGGGCGCTCGGCGGGGACCCATCGCAGTTCGGGCGAGCCTCCCCGCTGCTGCTGCAAGCCCGCGCCGCGAACAGCGCGCCTACACCTGCAACGTCCTGCAACGTCCTGCAACGTCCTGCAATGACGTCCTCTCCCGTGCTCCCGGCGCGGCCAGCGTCACTGCTTGGACAGCGCGCGCGCAAGCGCCGGCGAGGACTGCAGCAGCTCGCGCAGCTCGCCCTCGGCCGCGCCGGCGCCTTTCTCCAGCGCCGCGCGGCTGCCCTTGAGGCGCTCCAGCTCTGTCGTGCACGTTCGCTCCCGGTCCGTGAGCTCCTCCAGGATCTTGCTCCGCGGCTGCAGGAAGTACCTGGCCGGGACGCCGGCCGGAGTCAGAGCTCCGGCGCGCGCATGCCGATGCCAGGCAGCCAAGCAGGAGGGCCTGGGCGCACGCACGCTCTGCCGACAGACTGGTAGGTGTGGGTGCCGTCTGGCAGCGCAGACAGCTCCTTGGCGGTGAGCGACGCGCGCCGGCCGGTCGAGATCAGGGACGTGGCTTGCTGCTGCAACTGCTTGCCGCGCAGGCGCGCTGTTAAGGGACAGACGGCGGTGCGCAGCAGCGACAGCAGCCCGCGGGGCGCACGTGCTTGAGCTTCGTCGTGTGCTCGATCACCCTCTGCTGCAGCTCAGCAAAGGCCTGCCGGTCCTTGGCGTCCACTGCGTTCATGGAGCGCAGCAGCCCTGTGCCTCCGGCGTCCTCAAGCGAGCGCGAAGAGCTCAACGACCCATGTCTGGCTGGTTAGTTGAAGCTGGAGCCCGTGAAGCACTTGAGCCGCAACTCACAGACGTGCAGCCAGGGCGTTGTCAGATGCACTCGAGTCGCAACTCACAGTTGTATGCTGGAGCGTTGTTGTACTGATGTCAGTAGTGATGTCAACATCACTACAAGGCTATTGAATTTAGAGGCAAAGGGCCTTTTATGGAAAGGGAAGAGTTTGCGGCCATGGCCAGTGCCATCTAGAACTCCGGCACATGTGCCCTGACTGGCACTGGATGTCAATGCCGGAGCCAGTCCACTTTGATGGCATCCAGTGTATTAACAGGCCTACCATCAGCAAAGCTCCAGAAAGGCTCGCTTGACCTGTTTCATATACATGACACACCATACAGCGCATTATGCGGCTTTGCATGCAGCTTTGCATGCCCGGCGTGCAGGCCAGCGAGCAGGGATGCAGCGCCCCAGTCGCATGCACTCTAAAAAAACCTGCAGGGCCACAGCCACTAGCTTGAATCAACTACGCGAGCCCTGCCTATGTTTGCATTAATAATGTACACATCAGGGGTGTCTCAGGCTGCAGCGTGGCACGGGCGGGCCGCCTACAAGCACGCTGAGCGTGCTTGTGCAGCGCTTGTGTCTCGCCAGTGCTCAGCAGGGCTCTCAACTAAATGCCGACAAGTTCCCTAAGCTTGACAGCCAGCAGGTTGGCAACAACATGGTCAGCATCACTGCACACACAACAGCAGGCCGCCATGAGAGCCTTTCCTCTATCTATCCCTCCTCCCCCCCCGGTCATGCGGAGCTGCGGCGCACAGCGGCCAGTGCTGCTGCGCGCGTAGCAGCGTCGCGGCCTTCACATGCGGTGTCCGCGGCAGCGCGAGCTGCCCCCCGTCAGTCATGCGTTGTGATGGCGCGCAGCAGCCGGGGGTGCCGTGCGCGCAGCAGTGTCGCGGCCTCCAGGTGCGGCGTCCACGACATGGGCGCGCCCGCGCCCGGCGATACGCCCAGCGGCGGCGTGCCGGTCCCGCCCGTCTCATACGACGAGCCATGCAGGTACGCAGAGCCTGCCGCGCCAGCCATGCCATCTTACGGTTACGGCCCAGGAGACGCTCACGTCACCTGACCGGTCAGGTGACCGGCTTCGCCATGCACAGCATGAAGACACCAAGCTCGGCGCGACGCAGCACATCGGTGCTGTCATGTCAGTCGCCGACTTCTCAGACTGTGGAATTCTCAGCCACGTAATGTCACACTGTCCACGCTCGCGACGCCTACATTCCCGCCTCTCAATTGCTCGGGGCAACACCAACCTTCATCGGCGATTGGCGCACCCTGGTCGCTGCCGGGCGTGCCGGAGGCCTCCCGCTTGCGCGAGCCGGGCGCCGCGGCCGCGGCCGGCGCGGCCCGGCGGCCGCCGACGGGCGCGAGCGCCCACCAGCCCTGCCGCTGCCCGCTCGGCGGCCGACCGGGGCCGCCGCCGGGCGCGCCGCCCGCGCCCGCCGCGGCGCCGGCCCCAACGCGCGCCGGCCGCCCAAGCGCTGGCAGCTCGTCCAGGTCGGAGCCGCCGTCCAGGGACGTGCCCGGCGCCGGGCTGGCCGCGCCGCCGTCGCTCTCGGCGTCGGACAGCGAGGACGAGGAGGCCGCATCGTCGACGCTGTCCGCGTTGTCCGCCGCGGCATCCTCCTCGTCTGCGCGCCTTGCGCGGCTGAGTGACTCCCACAGCGCAGAGGGCTTGCGCGCCCTCTGCGGGTGACGCCACAAGCGTGGCACCACTGTTGCATGCACACCCATCCGCCGCGCTCCTCTGCTGCCCCTCACACCGCCTCTTGTCTTTCTACCAGGAGGCGGCCAGGTGAGCACCGAGTGCAGTCATGTTTTGGATAGTTGGGACCAGAAACGTGACAGGCAGACAGCAAGGCGCAGGGCAGCCCCAGGCTGCCCCTGGGCAGACAAAGGAAGCAGGCGCGCCCACAGGCTCGCACCCGAGCCCGACCCGCCCAGGACGGCGTCGGCGCCGTCGAGCTCGTCGTCGCTCGCGCCGGCCACCGCTGCCAGCGGCTGGCCCGCCCGCCAGCGCACGTACGTCCGCCTGCCCGCCCGCAGCGCGTCAGCCACCTGACTCGCAGTGCCAGCGCGCGTGCTGCAGAGCTATGCAGAACAGCAATTTAAAAGACGGAATGATGCGGAGTGGAAGCAGGCACGAGCAGGCTCGCGCAGCGCCCACCGGGCAGCGCGGGAGCAGGCACAGGCTGCGAGCAGCACGGCCTGCGGGAGGCGCAGCGCCGCACTTGAGGTCCAGCACGGCGGCGGAGCGGCGCAGCAGGTACGGATCGAACGGGAAGAACATCTCCAGCGGCCGCAGGCCGCCCGCCGTCGGCCCGGCGCCGCCGCCGGCCGCCGGCGCGGGCGGCGCGCAGTCCGCCAGCCGCCAGCGCCGCGCCAGGCGCCCAAACTCCGCCACCACCGTCGGCAGGCAGACGGCCAGCGGCGCGAGCCTGAGGCCCGCACGTTGACAAGCATTGGCCACGCTTTGTGACTGCGTTATGTTATGCAGCACAGGGCGGCCTGATGCCGTACGTGAGGAGTGATGCGCGCACACCACGCGCACGCAAGCCAGCGGCACTGCCAAGCATGCCCCATTGGCGCACCGACATGTCCAGTGCCAGCGACAAGGGCAGGGGACAGCGAGGTCACAAGCGCCGCAGCCGACACGCTCGCGGGCCGGGCCGTGAGGCCACCCCCCGGGCAGCACCTGTGGCCGAGCAGCTCAGGCATGACGGCGCGCAGCAGCTGCCGCAGCGCGCGCACGTCCGCCGGCCCGGCCACCGCGGCGGGTGCGGGCGCGCCGGCGCCCGCGGCGGGCGCGCCCGGCCGTGCCGCGGGCGCGGCCGGCGCGGGCGCCGCGCGCGCGTGGCTCAGCTCCATGATGTGCGGCAGCCGGTAGCACAGCACGTACAGGAGCGCCTGTGTTGCCGCGTAGAACACCTGCGCGCGCGGCGCGCCCGCTTGGCCGCCTGCGCGCAGCCCTTCTTGGCCGCCTGTGCGCAACCCTACTGGCCGTGTGCACGCAACCCTACATGACCGCCTGCGCGCAGCACTACTTGGCCGCCTGCGCGCAGCCCTACTTGGCCGCCTGCGCGCGACCCTGCTTCGGACTCGTCTGGAGGCTGCATTCGTGTGGCGAGGCTTAGGGGGCCAGCCTACACATGAGCCTGCTTGTGGAGAGCTGCGCTGTGCTCGAGCAACAAGAGAACAGGGTCTGCTGCGCAGCCTTGCCAGCACAGCACGCGCCCTGGGTGCGGCTGAGCTGTCCCAGCAGGGGGCGTTGCTGCATGCACAGCGCTCCCCTGCGAGCCATGCATTGCAGCCAATCACTGCAGGTCGCCTTTGCCAACCACCGACTGTGCAGAGGACGCGAAAGCGCCAATGCACATCGTACATATGGACCTGTGTGGCCCACGTACACACAGCCGCCCAGAGACGGCTCGGGCAGTGAGCCGCACAGGTTCATGTGCACGAGGTGCATCGGCGCTTTGGCATCCTCTGCACAGTCAGTGGGTCAGAAGTAGTTTGGAAAAGGCGACCTGTAATGCTGTGCCTGCAATGCATGGCTCGCAGGGGAGCGCTGTGCATGCAGCAAAGCGCCCCGCTGGGACATCTACAATGTACACACACCCACCCAGGGACAGCTCGGGCAGCGGGCCGCACAGGTGCATGTGCGCTAGGTGCGCGAAGGGCGAGCAGCGCTGCACCGGGGGGGGCTGGCAGGGCGGCGGCGGCGCCCCAGGTTTTGCACAGCCCCAGGCCTGCCCAACACTGAAGGTCCCGAATGCGCCGCAGTTCCCACCGCTCCATGTGCCGCACAGCGTCGGCCCTACCCTACCTACACCGGCGGCGCAGGCTGTGCCGCAAGCTCAGCGCACCATGCGCCGAACAACGCCGGACCTATGCTATCCTGTTCCAACATTGCCGACGAAAGCCCCGGCGCACCATGTGCCGCACGGCGCCAGCCGCCAGGCCGCCCGCCGCCACGCCGATGCTGTCCATGCCGCCGCCCAGCAGCGGCCCGACGGCGAACGCGCCCGCCGCGCGCTGCGCGTCCTGCGCAGCGCAGCCGCGCTCGCCAGCGCGCCCGTGGCAGGAGGCGCATGGCCGCACCCTCCCCATGTGCTGCACAAGAAGCAGGCAGCGTCGCAGCAGTGAGGCCGAGCCTGGCGCTCCTCTGCCTCCCGAGCGCCTCTGCGCCCAAGCACGCGACGAGCAGCGCGCCGCGCTGGCTCTCGGCAGTCGCCCAGGCGCCAGCGCGCCAGGCGCTTCAGCCCTGCCCCTAAGCTCAATCCTGAAATGCGCCGCACCTGCTCCCGGCAGTAGCCCAGGCACCAGCGCGCCAGGCGCTCCAGCGCGGCGATAAGCACGCCGTCCGGCACGAACGCCGCGCGCGCCAGGAACGACGCCAGGTACGCGGCGGCCGCGGAGCGCGCGATGGGCGCGCCGCGCACGTCCGCCACATGGCCCAGCAGCAGGTCTGCAAACGCGGCGCTGCAGCGCGCGGGGTCCTGCGCGTGAGCGGGGTCACTTGTCAGGGGCGGGGCAGCGAGTCAGGCCACCCTGCGGCTCGTCCTTGCTAAGCATGCTTCCTTGCGACTAGTGTTTTTAGGCTGCGATGCTCTCACTCAATCACGCCCCCTCAGCAGCCCTTGCAGCAACCCCCATTCTCGACTAGAGAAGCCGCTCCCCGGCCGAGCTGAGGAAGTACAGCCATAGCAAGACATGATGCCGCGGTGCGGAGCTAGAATCACTGAGAACCTGGGCATCGCCCTCCCCCATACCCCCACAACGAGGAAGAAAGGGCGGAGGCGCGGCGGCGCAGGGCGCGCGCCTTGTCAGCAAGGAACCAGAGCGCGTACTGCGTGAACTTGGACCGCGGCACCGCCAGCAGGTGCGCCTCGAACGCGCCCAGCGCGGTGCCCCACGCGGCGCCCAGCTGCCCGGCGGCCACGCGGCGGCCCAGGTGCGCAAACAGCAGCTCCATGAGCGCATCCAGGCGCTCAGCGGCCGCGTCTGCCACGCTGCGCCCCGACGGCGACGCCGCCGCCTGCTCGGGCGCCGCGGCCGCGCCTGCGCATGCACAGACAAGCGTCAGGCCGCGCGCTGCGCGTCAGCGCGCGCTCGGCGGCGCGCGGCGGCCGCCCGGCAGCCCAGCGAAGTCCCTCGGCTGTGTCCGCGCCTGCAGTGCTCTGCAGCCCCAAATCCAGCACCACGCCTCGCCGGCAGCGCTGCCCCTGCGACCCGGGTGCCTGCGGCCGCGCCTGTGCGGCCCAGACCACGCGCGCGCACAGATCTCACCCGCCCCACAGCCCGGGCGCGGCGCGAGGGTGCACCACCGGTGCACTTCCCGCTCAGGAGCATGCACGCCGGCTGCCGACCACGTGCTTGAGCGTGCCCAGCCCAGTCGCATACAAACACTGCCCCACAGCCAGTCACCGAGGCAGCCTCCAAACAAGCCGCGCCCGCCCCGCCGGCGCCACTGGCAGGGGCGCGCCCGTGGCGGCGCCCTCCCAGCCGCTGCGCCCGGCCAGGCGCTCGCTGGGCGGCGCGGCGGGGTCGCCGCCGCCGGCGCCCGCGTCGAGGTGCAGGTGCTCCGTCTGGCCCTCCAGCTCGAAGATGTCCTCCTCGTCCTCGTCCGCAGCGTCCTCCTCGTCCTCCTCTGCGCGACCCGCACGCGCCATGCTCGCCCCGCGCGCGCCGTGCTCGTCCCGCGCGCTCTCTGTCTGCCCTGGCGGGCGTGGCGGCCTAATGAAGGCGCCCGCTCCCGCACCCGTGCGGCATCCTGCGGGTGCGCCTCAGCATGCCGGCCCTCCAGCAGCACGGGCCGCCGGCTCTACCCCCGTTGTAAAGTACAAGGAAGCTCGTACAATACACGTGCACGCACAAGCAAGACCCCAGTGCGCTGCAGCACGCGCGCGGTGCGCGGGGGGTGCACCCGGCACGGCCGCAATGTCCTGCCAGCGGATGTCGACGTCGAGGTCCAGCAGCGCGCGCAGCGCCAGGGCAAGCACGCCCTCGCGCAGCCCCGCGCCGCCGCGCGCCTCGGCCAGCGCAAGGCAGCCGCGCAGGCGCAGGCAGGCCGCGCCGGCGCCCAGCGCGCGCACGCCCAGCTCCTCGCGCAGCGCCGGCAGCAGCAGCGGGCCCGCCGTTGGCGTCGCCGCCAGCACCTGGCCGGCGCCCGCGCCCGCCCATTAGCTACCGCCTGCCACTGGAGAACTCTCTATCTCCAGCAAGCTGCCCGCACCGCAGCCAGCCCCAGAGCCCAGCCTTGCGTCGGCGCCGCCAGAGAACGCGCCCCTGTGGAAGCGCGCGAGGCCGGCGGGCGGGCGCCGGGCGCGCCTGGGCGAGCGCGGCGACGACGGCGTCCTGCACGGCCACGTCGGCCGCGGACGGCTGCCAGGGCCCGGGCGCGGGCTCGGCGCCGGCGGGAGGCGCGCGCGGCGGCGCCAGGCACGCCACCAGGCGGCGCAGGCACACCGTCACCAGCACGCCCTGCGCGACCAGCCGCGCCAGCAGCCGCAGCAGCGGGGCGCGCGCCGCCTGCGCAGCATGGCAGGCGCTCCTATCAGGAAGCTGGTGAAGCGCCGGGCCCCGGGCAGGCGGCCCAGGTCGGCCTTGCTCGGGTGCAGAGTGGTCGGCCGGCAGGCGCTGGCAAGCGCAGCAGGCCGCACGGGCGGCGGAGCGGGCGCGCTGCCAGGCGCGGGCGCAGGCGCGCTGGCGGAGAGCAGGTCAGCAGGTGCCCCAGAGCCGCAGAGGGCAACCGGAAGACAGAGAGGACACCGGCGGGTGAGCTGGTTTGCCTCGGCGCGGCCGCTCACCGCGGGGACGGTCCAGGCGTGCAGCGCAAAGACCTCTGCGAGCAGCGCGGCGTGCGCCGCGCGGTCCGCGACCGCCGCGCAGGCCGCCAGCGCGTCGAGCGCGCTCGCCAGGTCCTCGCTGCGGTCCGCGTCCGCCGCGCCCGGCGCCAGCCGCAGCGCTTCCAGATGCTGCACCAGCCTGCAGGGAGGGCGGCATTACGTCAGCGTGCGCGCGGTGCACAAGGAGGACCGCCTGTGGGGGGGACGGCTCAAGACATTGCTTGGTCTCCGCACGTGTGACGGCGCAAATCACGCCTAGAGTCTGCCGCAGCTTAAAACAGAGCCAAGGCGCAGGCGCAAAACCACGTCTGGGTAATGATGCGGCTCGGCTTTGCAACGTGGCGGCGTGCAGGCGCGGGACAAAGTCCGCCGCAGCCAGACAGCAAGCCGACCGGGCGCACTGGCGGTAGTCATCCGCGTCCGCGCGGCCAAGCCTGTACACGCTCAGCTGGCTGGCCAGCGCGCCGTGCACGGAGTCGCGCAGCGCCTCGTCCAGCTCGTCGTCCATGCCGTCAGCGCCTGCGCGTCCCGGCAGCGCTCACACGCCTGCTGCAAGGATCACGCGCGTGCACCTTGCTTGCGGCGCGCCGCGTGCACACCCCAGTCTGCTGTGCCAGGTGCCCCATCCTCGGCACCCTCCTCCTGCTTCATGCAGCCCGCCGGCCCGGCGGCCGCGCTCGCTAGCGGCGGCGGCTGCACCTCCGTCCAGGTTTCTCACAGGACCGCAGGGACCAAGCACGCTCTGCAAAAGCTGTTCCTTTTCTGACGCGCGTGGGCAGGATGCTTGTGGCGCTGGCCGTGCACACCAAGGGAGGCGCAGAGGGAGGCGGGAGGCGGGAAGCCTGCTGTGGCCTGATAGCGCAGCGACCCCTGACCTGCTTCGCTGGCCACTCCTCGGAGCTGGGAGCAAGGCAAGTGTATTGTTCCTTGGGAAACAAGCTTCTGACCGGCTGTCTGGGAAAGGGAGACTGCCTTGTCAAAAGCAAACGGACTGCCTGGTTTTGTGTGAGAGCGACTCGCATACAACTCTATACGGACGTCTGTCACTTTGCGTGCTGCCACACGTTCAGCGGCTGGTGGCTGCATAAGAGCCCCATCGACGCAGCATGGCGCTGTCCATCAGCGCCGCGGCGCGGTGTATGTGCTGCCGGCATTGCCGCGCGCAGCGCAGCGGGCGTCAGGCGCTGCTGGTAGCGGCTGCGGCGACGCGGGCGCCGCCGGCGGCCTTCTCTATCCCGGGCCTGCCGATGAGGATAGACCTGCGGGAGCTGACCGCGGAGGCGGGGAGCGCAGAGGTGCTAACGGACCTGCGGGATGTCAAGGTGCGGACCGCGCCTTGGACTTGCTCGCAGAGCGCCATGCGGGCAGGAGCAGGCCGTCTGCAGCCGCCTTTACACACGTGTGCCGCACAGACCGCACGCTGTGCGCGCCGGAACAGCCTGAGGCGCTGCTAGTCCCTGCCACAGTCCCCGAGTGGCCCGCACGCTCTCGGCGCTGCCTATATCCCAGGTTTGACATAGCGTAGGTTTGGCAGTGCGTGCAGCGAGACAGCGTCCGGAGCGGCGCTGCCCGGCCCCACGCGCGGCGGCGGCGCGCAGGCCGTCTCGTACGTGAGCCGGCGGCGCCTGGACGCGGCCGACTTCAACGTGGAGCAGGTGGACGCGGAGGGCTTGCCGCTCGTGTACAACGAGGCGGCCATCGCCGCGTTCTGGCGCCGGCGCCCGGGCGACCTGGCCGGCCGCTGGGCCAAGTTCGCGGCGATCTCGGCGCCGTGGCTGACGCGGCTGGCGACCGCGGCGCTGCGCGGCAGCATCGAGCGCGACCAGGTCGGCCTGGCGCGCGACGCGGTGGAGAACCTGTCGCGCCTGGGGCCGACCTGGGTCAAGCTGGGCCAGGCGCGCGCCGCCCCGGGGCGCCGCCCCGCTCGGCATGGGCGCGGCGGCGTGCCATGTTGGGCGCTGCGAGGCTAGCAGCGCCCTGTCGCGACGCCGGTCGAGCCACGGCCGTCTGCGTGTCCCAACCGGCGCAGCATGCATGCGTGCCATGCAGGCCCCCCTGTCCCTCCCTGTCACCCCCAGCCGATGAGACTTGGTTTCGGGTTTGAACCCGAACCAGACCTGAACCAGACAGGAGCAGGTGGGGCGGCGCATGTCGCATGCGGTCCGCGGTGACCGCCTTGGCAGCGACCGACGCACGCCGCGCGCAGGTGCTGTCCATCCGGCCGGACGTGCTGCCGCCGCCGGTGATGGCCGAGCTGGCCAAGCTGCAGGATGGCATCCCGCCCTTCCGGTGCTCCCCTCTGCTGGCGTGCACCTGTCTGCTGCCGCCGCGCTCGCACGCATGGCCCGTCGCAGTGTGCGAAGCCGGGCGGCGGTCAGGCGATGCGGTGGTGTGGCGGCCCTGCAAGGTGCGCGTGCATGCGGCAGGACGGCCGAGGCGCGGCGCGTGCTGGAGGCCGAGCTGGGGCGGCCGCTGGACGCGGTGTTCTCCGAGTTTGGGGAGCGCCCGGTCGCGGCCGCCTCGCTCGCGCAGGTGCGCCGGGCGCGCGGGGTCGCAGGGTTTCGGCCTGTCAGCACTGCACTGTTCTGCGACGGATCGGCATGGCAGGAGCGGGCGTGCACCGGGTGGTGCTGGCTCCATGCGCCCGCTGCCGCGCTGTCCAGGATGCTTGGAGTGGCGGATGCTTGCGGCGTCCCAGTGTAGACCCTGCACGTTCCATGCTGAGCCACCTTGTGGTGCCTGCGCAAGCCCCCATCGCAGCCGCTCGCATGCGCCGAGCGGCGGCGGGCGCGCGGCGCCCAGGTGTACCGGGCGCGGGTGCGGGAGACGGGGCAGGAGGTGGCGGTCAAGGTGCAGCGGCCGGGCGCGCTGTCCACCATCTCCAAGGCGCGCGCCCTCGCTAGCGTTTGACAGAGGGACACCCAGTGACCTACCGTGTGTATGTGGCATCGTGCTGTTGAGAACATACCCACTGCCTGTGAACTTCATGCGGTGCACCAGCTGCGTCCTGCTACATGAGACCCGTTCCTTCAATATGCTGCAACGGCGCCGCTCTGCCCTGCTCAGTGTACACAGGGCAGGTAGAAAGTTCCACGTGTAGGTTACAATTTGCTGTTGTGCAACAGCGTGGCGTGTTCGGGATTGAGCGCTGTCTTGGGCTTGCGCACCGAGCTCACCCACATTGAGTACACTCTCGCAACGCGCCCGCCGTGGGTACATATCAGTGTGCTGCAGGGTGGGAGGACCGAAACGCGCTGCCGGGGCACACGCAGGACCTGTACGTGCTGCGGCGCGCGGTGGGCGTGTACCAGGCCATCATCCGGCGGCTGACCGCGCAGACGACCGACTACCGCGTCCTGCTCAGCACGTTCGCGGAGGGCCTGTTCACCGAGATGGACTTCCAGAACGAGGCGCTCAACGCGCTGCGCATGCAGGCGCGCTGCACGGCCGGGCCGCGCGGGGGTTGCTGTCAGGGTTGCGCTGTGTCTGCCGCAAGGCTGGGTGTGGGCTAGTGTGGCTGCGGAAAGGGTTTGCAGGGGTTCTCGTGTGGGGTAAGTTTTGCGCGCATGGCTGCGCGCTGGGGCTGTATGCGCACAGCTGCGCCTGTCTGCACATGCAGCGAGCGGGCTGGCGCCTCTGCGTCCTTAATCGTGTAAGGATGTTGGGCAAGGGCATGGCGCGCGTCAGCAACCCGTCGCTGTGGCGCGCAGGCGCTGCTCGCAGACTCCGACTTCGCGCGGCGGAATAATGGCGGCGTTGTCATCCCCACCCCGCTGCTGCACCTGACCACCCGGTGCGCCCCGGCGCCCCCTTGCGGAACATGCAGGCAAGCTTGGGGAGCCTGGCTGGCGCGCCTGCGCGCGGCGGGACCGCCTGGCACCCGCGCAGCGTGCCAACCGCACAGCACCAGGCCGGGGCGCGGCGCCGACGGGCCGCGCGCGCGCGCGGCTGCAGGCGCGTGCTGACAATGGAGTGGATCCCGGGCGTGAAGCTGACAACGCTGGGCGCGCCCGAGCTCAATGCGCTGGTGGCGGTCGGGCAGGAGGCGTTCCTGACGCAGCTGCTGGAGGTCGGCTTCATCCACGGCGACCCGCACCCAGGCAATCTGCTCAAGGCGCGCGCGCTTGCGCGGAGGCGGTCAGGGGTCGGTCAGCGCTCACCAGCGGCCTGGCCCCTGCCTTGTGCCCGGCCTGCTCGTGACAGCTCGTGCGCGGACGCGCCGACGATGGTTTTTTTAGTGTCGGGATGGGGCTGGCGCTCACTGATGGCCCGGCCCCTGGGCCCAGCCTGCTTGCGACAGCTTGCGCGCGGACGAGCCGACAAGAATGCCTTGAAACATACGGGGAGAGCGATGCACGCCGGGGCTCCAGGGCAGGCTGCTTGATGCGCTGCCGCCAGAAAACGCTCGGCCGTGGAGCGCGCGCGCGCACGCTGCGTCCCGAGCGGGCGCTCGCCTGCCTGCCAGCGCACAAGGGCTCAGCGCACGGGCTGAGCGCGCGGGCGGCCACGGGGCAGGTGACCGAGGGGCCGTGCGCGGGTTATCTGGCGGTCAGGGATTCAGAGCGCGGGCCGCCGGGCGCGAGCGCTTAGGAGCGCGGGCGGCGCGCCGCGCAGGTGACCGAGGGGCCGCACGCGGGCCGCCTGGCGCTGATCGACTTTGGGCTCGTGGCGGAGGTGCCGCCGGCCGACCGCGCGGCCATGCTGAGCGGCACCATCCACCTGGCCAACGGGGCCTGGGACGACCTCATCACCGATTTTGTTGCGCTGGGTGCCGCCCGCGCCTGCCGCTCGTAGCTCTCTCAAGGGCTTAATGCCTTTCTGCTTGTCGTAGCTGCCTCCTTCACAGCATGCAGACGGTGGGGTGCTCCGCCTGCCATTGCACCTTCGTGCGAGCATGCCCGGAGCCTGCGGCGCGCATGCCCTGCACGCGCTGAGCAGGCCGGCGGCGGCGACGGCAGGCTTCCTGCCGCCGGGCTGCGACCGCGGGCGCATCATCCCGGTCATGGAGCGCGTGCTGACGCCCTACCTGCGCGGCGGCGGCGCGCGCGCGTTCCGCGGCGCCAACTTCCAGGCGCGGCCCGGCGCGCGCCTGCATGTTCCTAGGGCTGTGGGTGAGGCGTGGCATCGGACCTGCGCCGCAGTCGCTGCTGGCCGCGAGCGGCGCGGCGCGCGCCTGTGGGTCGCGGAGGCTGTGCGGGAGGTGGAGTCGCAGAAATGCGCCGCTGCCGCCGCTGTGCTGGCCGCAAGCGGCCGGGCGTTCCTCTGTGAGTCGTGAATTCTTAACACTCTGGGGAGGTGGCGCCATGGACCCTACGCAGCCTTTGCCGCCTTGTCGGCCGCAAGGGAGGCGTGGCCGCGGACGGTGGTAGGGAGGCTGCCGCGGCTGTCTCTGCTCTGCTGCAGCTGGGCGGGGCCGGGAGCACAACACGCGAGCGCGCGGGCGCGTGACACGCTGTGTGGTGTCCGCCGGCTGGGGCGCCGGCATGGCGGGCAGCTGCGGGCGCGCCTCGCACCCTACCTTGAACTCGCGGGCGGGGCCGCGCGCGCAGGCGCTGTCGCAGGACCTGCTGGCGGCCACGCTGGAGATCCCGTTTGCGGTGCCGCCGTACATGGCGCTGCTGGCGCGCGCGGTCGCGACGCTGGAGGGCATTGCGCTGCTGGGCAACCCGGACTACCAGATGGTCTCGCAGGTAGGTTCGGGTAGGGTAGGCTTTGCCCCGTCCTGGCGGCCGGACAGAGGAGGGGTTCTGGTAGACCCGTGTGCGGGCGTGCGGCAGGGGATGGCTGCCGATTGTGCTTTGTTTTGCGCGGTGTGTTGGCATGTGTGTTGGCACTGACACAAAAACTTGGCAGAGCGCCGGCAGGAGACCCGGTCAGACAGTGGCCAGGCGCCAATCGTGTGTGCAGTGGCCAAGCACAGAGCATAGGGCGCGCAGTTGGAGATTCTGTCACAGACAGGTGTCGAGCGCTGGGCGGCGCTGCGCGCGCGTAGGCATACCCGTTCATCGTGCGCAAGGTGCTGCGCGACGCGGGCCCGGGCTCCAACCCGCTGCTGCGCGACATCGTGCTCGACGCGGGCGGCGGCCTGCGGCCCGCGCGGCTGGCAGCGCTGCTCAACGCCGCGCTGGGCCGCGTGGCCGCGCGCGCGGACGGCTTCGTCGACCTGGACGCGGTGCCGGACGAGGGCGCGTCGCTGCAGGCGCGGCCCCTGCCGTGGGCTGCCGTGCGCGCGGGCCTTGCTCCCACGAGCTGCTGGATGCTGAGCTTGCCCGCATGGAGACCAGGTTCAGAGTTCCTAAGGAGGCGGGTGAGACAGCGGAGAAGGATCACGCACCGCCACCGCCGCCCGCGGTGCCGGCCCCCACACCGCCTGCATGGCGGGCAGGAGCCGGGCGCATTGGTGGCGGTGCGTTGTACTTCTCCGCTGTCTCACCCGCCCGCTTGACCGCTCTGAAGCTGGTCGCTACGCCGGCAAGCAAGCATCCAGCAGGCCATTGGTGCAAGGCCCGCGCGCCCACCAGCCCACCAGCCAGTGGTGCATCCCCTTCTTGCGGTCGACCTCCGTCTTCAGGTCGCCGTTGATGGGATGCAGCAGGTCCTGCGGCGGGCGCAAGAGGTTGCAAGCTCCCCCAATAATGGGGCCGTCCCCAGTAAAGGCAGTCAATGGCGCTGCGAGGCGCAGTCTGCCCTGCGGCCTGTTATTCTGTGTCCGGTAATCCCTCTCCAGCAGATGATTGCATGGTGGGGTGCGGGCTGCGTTGCTCGGCCTCGTGCCAATGGTCCGGTGCCGCATGCGCCGTGAGCCCGCGCGCGCGCCCTGGCGGCGAGCAGCGCATGCCGGCGGCTGCAGATCCCCAACAGCTGCTCTTGCGCCGGCATGCCTGGACGCGCCGCGCACACATTGCACAAGTGCTGGCGCCGTCGCGGCGCCTGGTCGCCCGGCTGCATGCAGGAGCCGCGCCCGCCTGCAACCAGCATTCATACCCAGCTAACTCTGACCCTAACCTCATGCGGTGGGGTGGGTAATGGACACGGCGCCCCTGCGCGCAGCGCGCAACAGTTTGTCATGGGCTCGAGCGGCGCGCGCAGGAGGCGCTGGCCTTCCTGCTCTCGCCCGAGGCGGCGGAGCTGCGGCCGCTGCTGGTGACCGAGCTGGTCGTGGCGCTGGACCTGGCCGCGCGCGGCGCGGCGCGCCGCCTGGCCGCGCGCTTGCGCCCAGAGGCGCGCGCCCGCTGGCCCGGGGCAGCGCCTGCATGAGGGGAGCGCGTTTGCGCGGCCGAGCGCCGCAGAGGCGCCCTGCCCTGCACGTGCCTTGCGCGCAGCTCCAGCCCCGGTGGCCTCGGAGTGCTGGCTGACCAGGCCGAGCATGGCACGGGGTGCCGCATGTCGGCCCATGGCGCAGCGGGGCAGGTGCGCGAACAGCTTTGCATCAAGGTGCGGTGATGTCAGGAGCTGGGCGTGGGTGCCATGTAGTGACTTTAGGGAAAGCGTGATGGCTGGCTGAGCCACGTCATCTCTCCCTTCCCTAGTAACACTGAGCGACATGGGGTTAGGTTAGGTTAGGGCTTCTGTAACTTGCAGCCTCGCGCTTTCGCAAGGCTGAGAAGCGGACGGGGCGGCCGCAGGCGCTGGCGCCGCGCCTGCCGCTGCTGGGTCGGCTGCCTGCGCCGCCGTTGCCGCCGCTGTGGGTGCCCGGCCTGGGCGTGCGCAGCGTTGACGCGCTGCTCGCCGCGCTCGCGCCGCCGCTGAGCGCGGAGGAGGGCGTGTACCTGCAGTCGCTGCGCGCGCTGGCCGGCTCCTTCCTGGGTGCGCGGCCTAAAACATAGGCGCTATCTTTTTCAGCTCCCTTCGTACCCCCGAGCACATGTAATGGCCCGCGCGCGCGGCGCCCCCCGCAGCGCGCCCGGCAGGGGCGGCCTGCGTGCCAGGGCCCGCGCGCGCTACTTGGGTGGGCGGGCGTGTGCAGCAGCCGCAGATGGTGGGCGTGCGCCTTGGGGCTGGCCCGCGGCCGTTGCATGGCGGGCATGAGGGCGTGGCGTGCGCCTGGCGCGATGAGGTTGCTTCGTCGCCGCTCTGTGCAGTGCCATGTCCATTCCACAGCGGTCAGCAAGCCCTCGCCCTGCTGGCAGGCAGGGCGCGGGGTCTGACCTGCCTGGGACCTCACGCTGCTGCTCGTGCCCCGATGCAGCAGGATGTCGCGCTGCGCGTCGCTGCACGCAAGCGCCGGCTGAGCCTGGCGTGACCCGGCCCCCGGCGCGCAGGCTCGGAGGAGCTGAGCCCGCCGGCGCTGCTGCGGCTGCTGCTGAGCCCGAGCGAGCAGGTGCGCGAGCTGCAGCTCGCGCTGGCCGCCGCCGCCGGCGCGCCCGCCAACGCGCAGGTGCGTGCGCGCGGCGCCCCCGCCGCACAGGCGGCACCGCGGGCAGTGGCGCGGCGGCGGCGCCCTGCGCGCAGGCGAGCATGCTGCGCGAGCTGCTGCATGCCGGAGGCGCCTTGTGCTCGTCTCCACTGTACTTGGGCCTGGAGCGCTCCGCCTGTGTAGGGCAGGCGGTGCTGGGCAGTGGTTGAACTAATTCAGAAGGACGAATGCTGTCATAAGAAAAAGGCTGAAAATTTGATGCTCTGCGGACACACTGCCTGCCTCCGCAGGTGGTGCGCGAGGTGGCGGGCGCGGTGGCCGCGCAGCTGCTGGAGCGCCAGGCCGCGCGCCTGGGCGAGCCGCCCGCGCAGCTGTTCCCGCAGTGGCCCGTGCTGCGCGCCTGGCTGCTGCCCGCTGCGGCGGCGCGGGAGCCGGCGGCGGCCTCGCTTGCGGGCGCTGCAGGCGGCAGTCGCACTCTTTAGAAATATCAGCTTGCTCAGATGTATGCATGGCGTCAAGCGCGGTGCTCGCGGTCTGCGCGGGGCGGCGCGAGCTCGGCGCATGTGCCAGATGCGTATTTGCTGTTGTATTGATGCGGCGTGTGTGGCGCCCATGTGGCGCGGCCATGCGTGCAGCGCGCTGTTGAGCTCGCCATCAAGCATGTCTTGGGGTGGGCGCTGTCACTGTGCTGCAATGCCACATTTACATTTACAGTTGCTTTAGTAGCAGGCTGCATGCGCGCCTCGCGTGCATCTGACCTTGCAAAGCTCCAGTGGGCCTGCTGTGACGTGCCTCTGATGTGTGCAGATGTTGCCCCGCATAGCTCCCAATTGTGTTCAGGGGGCCAGCGCAGAGGCTGCGCCCTGCTTCTGGGCATGCAGCGTGCCAGTTTCCGGACGTCAAAGTCTGCAATCGTCATGGTCGTCCTCCGCTGCTCCCAGCTCATGTCAACATATCGATCCTCATACATTGGCAACCCGCATGCATGCTGAAGAAGGCGCGCGACCACGAGGTGAAGTCGTGGCACATCTGGTGCTTGAGCTGGTGTCTGGCGCGCACCCGCAACTGTGTCTCAGGAATGCCGGGATAGAGAGCGGGCGTCAAAACCTAAAAAGAGGCTACCAAAGGCGCCGAAAAGGGTCGCATGCCGCTTTCACCGGCCCAAGCGCCCATGGGGAGGGATGGACAGGCTGCCGGGGATGGGAGTGGGCCCGGCAGTCGGCAGTCTGTGCGCCAACTGCCGTCGCTGCGGCCGACATGCTGATTGCCAGGCACTCTCCTGCTCGGCAGCCTGTCCGTCCCTCCCCATGCGCAGTGGGGCCGGTAGAATAGGCGCGCGTTCCTTCTCGGCGCTCTCAGTAGCCTCCTTGGAGGCTTTGACGCCGTTCTCCGGCCCTGCAATCTTGAGGCCCAGCACCTTGTCTGAGCCGCGGGCGCGCGCCCACCAGCTCAAGCACCTGAGCACAAGCCAGTTACCACAATACCCTGCAGTCTTCTCACTGTACATGTGCGTTTACTGGCTCGCCTGTCCCTGCTATACAATGCCCACCATACATGCCCACCAAACAGCCATGCAGCCACGGCATAGCAGGCTTCAAAGTCCTAAACTCGTAGTTCTCAACTTGCATGCTGTATCATGGGCCCTCCAGGCTACGGCAGCGTGCGCGCATGCGCACACACAGGTCACCTGTGTTGTAGCAGTAAGTAGGTGCGGACGCTTTGTTCTGGTGTACATACACCAGCACTTTGCGCAGTCTTGCGCGACCCACCAAGCGTAACAAAACACTGAGATCCAAAAGCCTGCTGACTGCGGCAGGCAGTTGGGTTGTTCGTGGACGGCTACGACTCCAGCGGCAACCGCGTATACGACAAGGTCAGCGGGCAGACCTGCCACCAGTGCCGCCAGAAGACGCTCGGCCGCCATACCGCGTGCTCCGAGTGCCAGACGCTGCACGTGCGCCGCCCCACGCGCCCCCACGCCTGCTCGGCGCGCGGAGTCCGGCCGCCTGTCGCATTCGCGTAGCCAACGTTTGCGCGTAGCCTCCACACGCGCAGCCTGCATTCGCGTGGCCGGCAAAGCGCGGCGCAAGCAGCGCGCGCGAGCGGCGCCGCCGCGCGTCCGGGGCCTGCCTGGAGCCGGGGCGGGGCGCGCGCAGGGCGTCTTCTGCGGCGACTGCCTGTTCATGCGCTACGGCGAGAACATCGCGGAGCTGGGCCCGGCGTGGGCCTGCCCGCCCTGCCGCGGCCTGTGCAACTGCAGCTTCCACCGCATCCGCCGCGGCTGGGCGCCCACGGGCACGCTGTACCGCCGCGCGCTGGCCGAGGGTGCGCGCGCGCGCCCCGGCGCCCACGCCCCCGGAGGGACGCGGCAGGCGCCCGCCGTGCCTGGCAAGGGGCGGTGGCTCCCTCGCGCTGGAGTGCCTGGGGGCTGCGTGCGGGCTGTCGGCGTCGCTGGTCGTTGGGCGTGCTCCAGGAAACGGGCGGTCTCGGCCTGGTGGTAGGTGTGTGGCCGCACAGCGCACAGCCCGGCCGTCTGCGCAGGGCGGCGCTCCTGACCCAGGTTGGTGCGCAGGGTATGCGTCCGTGGCGCACTACCTGGTCATGACCAAGCAGGAGGGCGCCGCGGCCGCCGCCGCGCCCGCGAACGGCGCGCCCGCCGCCGCCGTGCCCGAGCCGGCCGCCGCCGCCGCGTCCGAGCCGGGCACCATCACCGCCACCGCGCCCGAGCTGGCCGCCGCCGCCGCCGTGCCCGAGCAGGCCACCGTCGCCGCCGCGCCCGCCGCTGCCGCCGGGTCGGCGAGCGAACCGGCCGCCGACCTCGCGCCTGCCCAGGCTGCTAACCTCGCGCTCGCCGAGGCTGCTGACCTGGCTGCCAGCCAGGCCGGCGGGAGCCCGGCGCCCGCGGACGAGGCCGCGCCCCTGCAGGCGGCAGCTGAGGAGCGGGCGGCGGCGCCCGACGGCGCCAGCGAGGCCGGCGGCGCGCCGGCCGGCCCGTCCGCGCGCGCGGCGCGCGCGCGCGGCGGCCGCGACGCGCTGCGCCAGAGCGCGCTGACGGGCGTGCTGGCCAGGACGCGCCGCGGCGGCGTGGCCAAGGCGGCTGGGCCGGCGGGCGCCGGGAAGGCGGCCGGCGGCGGGGGCAAGGCCGCGGCGCTCGCGGCCGCGGTCGCCGAGGGCCTCGGGCGCGCTCTGCGGGGCCGTGCGGCGCCGGCCGTGGGCGCTTACTGCACGAACGCCGCTGCCGCGCCGGCGACGCGGCGATCCGCGCGGCAGGCCGTCGCCGCGTGACGCCTGACCCCGGCGCGAGTGGGCCAGGGTGTTAACCCGGGGAAGGGAGGGTTCTGCAAGGGCAGCTGGCTCCCGCGGCAGCCTAGCAGGCTCGGGGGCTCCCAACCTTATTTGCAGTGAGTTGACTTGTGAGAACACTCTGCACCTGTGGTGACAGGCAAACCGCTGCTTGTGAGACCTGCGAGGCGGCGTGCTGGTGGAGCGCCTGCCCGGGCCTAAACAGACACCACCAGAAGCGCGTTTTGCGGGAACCTGAACAGAGGCATCTTCTGGGAACAGCGTGCTGAGATATGGACGTACAGAACGTGGGAGGCATGACGGCTTTGAGACCGTTGCAACAGCCTGGGCATGTCGGCAGGCGCAAGACATGGGGTTTGGCTGTCATGCTGCTGCCTGAAGTTGATTGGCCACAGGACACGCGCGTGCGCTGTGGCTTTTGAGTAAGTCAACGAAGCGGTCATTGTCGGCAGAGTGATGCTGGCGCGCTGCTCCTCGTAATGGTCAACCTTGGACGTTCGACGTAAGCAAGCAGAAATGATATTCAGGACATGTGGGACGAGGCGGGCATTTGTTGTGGCGGTGCGCAACAATTGCCCAACCACAGTGCTCTAAGTGCCTACGACGCTGTTGCATTCAGAGGCAAGCTGAGCACTCACATCGAGGCATACTGTAATAAGCAGCCAGGCTGACGCTGTGCTTCAATGCATGGCCAATCAGCATACCCCTCGACAGCCCTTCACTCTGCACACAGGCTGAGCACTTGCTGCATGCAGACGGCCACCAGCCAGGCACACGGCTCACAGACATGAGCAGACGGGTGCGCACAGGGCAGGTGGACAGCCCGGCACCACGCGCCGCCCACCCGACGCTCACGTGAGCCGCCGCGACGCGTTGCGCAGCCCCGCGCCAATGCAGGTCAGGAAGATCGTGCGGCTAGCGGCCTCGGGGCGCACGTTGAACGTGACGCCGAAGAAGGCCTTCAGGTGGCGCAGCGTGCGGACCGCGTGTGGCGTCAGCGGCCCCAGGCGCACCTCGCTCAGCTCCTCCGGCCCCAGCGCGCAGAACAGCAGCGCCAGGCCCTGCCGCGGCCCGGCGCCTCCGCTCAGCCGCCGCTCGAGCCGGCGCGCTTCGTCTGGCGAAGCACCGTAAGCAAGGTCCCGCCTCGAGCGCGCGCCCGCTGCCTCAGCAAGGCGGACAATGACGGGCTTTGCCAGGCCCTATGCAGCAGGAGGGCGGCAGCAGCGGGGGCAGGGCTGCGAGCACGCCCGGAGGCCGCCGTGCAGTGCGGGCGCGGCCGGCGGGCGGGCGCGCGCCTGGTGCTCGCTGTCGACCACGCCGCCGCGGCTGATCTCCTCGAGCAGCGCGTGCGCGGCGCGGCGGCCCACCGCCTCGGGCATCGCAGCCTCCTGGCGCCCCTGCGCGCCACGCCTCGGCTCGGCCGCGCACGCCTGGCGCTCAGGACTGCAGGCGCCGCACAGCGCATGCAGGCCGCAAGCTGTCTACCGCACCTGTTAGCCGCAATAAATGGGCCATGTAAGAAAACGAAGAACGAGGAGCACCGCTAGCGCAGTCCCGGGTAAACACTAGGCTATCAAACAGCAAAACGCCGTGCGCGACCTGCACGCGCGCTCCCGCATGGGCCGCGCCCTCAAGCGGAGCCGGGTGCCTGCTGCCGCCGGCGGCCGCGGGCGGCAGCGGCGCGCACCCCCAGGCCGGGGGCGCGCGCGCCTGCGGCTGCGCGGGCGACGCGGCCTCGGCGCTGAGCAGGCGGCCGGCGGTCGTCTCGGCGACCAGCGCCAGGCCGTAGCCGGGCGACGCGCCGGCCTCCGCGCCGGCCATGTGGTCGGTGAAGATGTAGACGTCGGCCAGCAGCGCGTTGAGCTCGCCGCGCGCGCCGTCGACCAGCCGGTTGCTGGCCTGCGGCGACACGCGCATGGAGTAGGCGACGCCGCGGATGCGCTTCACCATGCCTGCGCGCCCGCGGCGGCCGCGCCCTCGGCTGCTGCAACCGGGGCTGCCGCACGGGGCAGCAGCGAGCGCCGCGGATGCGTATCACCACGCCTGCGCGCCTGTGGCAGCCCTGCCCTCGGCTGCTGCAAGCAGGGCTGCCACACAGGGCAGCAGTCGAGCGCCTCTTGCATGCGCGAGCCTGAGCAGTGGGACCCATGCTCGCGCATCTGCCGCGGCCGGCCCCTCCCAGCCGCGAGGGAGCCCCGCCCCGGCGCCGCGGCCTGCAGCGCTCGGCGGCGCCTGGAGACAAGCTGCGACCCACAGCGGGGCCCGCGCGGCGCGCCGCACCCTCGTCGACCATGCTGACGGGCGGCAGCCGGCCGGCGAGCGGCACGTTGAGGTGCACCTCGCCGCCGCCGCCGGGCGCCGCGCCGCGCCGCGCCACCTTGAGCGCCAGGCCGTCCTCCAGGCCGGTCAGCTGGCGCACCAGCGGCAGCGTCGCCGAGCGCCACACGTCCACGCTGGGGTCCGTGCTGTCATTGGTCACGCCGCGCAGCGTGATCGCCAGCGGCTGCGCGCGGCCCCGTGCACGTCAGGTGGGTGTCCCCGCCAGGGGGCGCACGCAGATGTGAGGGGAAGGGGAGAGCTTTTCAGGCGGCACGTCCGACGCTGCTGTCCTGCAGCTCGTGCAGACCACCAGCACGCTCTCTGGACGCCTGCCTGCTGCAACAAGGCCAGCAGTGCTTCCGGCTTGGAAGCTCACAGGAGCCCACCTTCCTGCCAAACAGGCCGAGGCAGACGAGGACCTCCAGGTAGTAGCCGATGCCGCGCGCCGTGCCGCAGTCGTGCACCAGGCCGCCGCCGCCGGTGACAAAGCCCGGCTTGTACCTCAGGCTCGTGCCTGCAGCGGGCGGCAGCGCGCAGCTCGTCTCACAGTGCAGAGAGGCGGCGGCGGCCGCGCGCGTCTCGCCTGCCGGCGCCAACCCGCGCCTGTCTCATTAATCTCCACAATGCAGCCGTTGGTCAGCTTCTCTATGAGCCGGAGCAGGTTGGCCTCGAAGTCGCGCAGCCCCGGGCTCTCGTCGCGCTCGCGGATGCCGTCTATGCGGATGGTGCGCCCGGAGAGCGTCGCGCACACCAGCCGCTGGCGCAGGTGCTGGCTGCCGCGGAAGCGCAACATGCGTGGCTACCTCATGCGGCGCGTGCTCCAGCGTCTGACCGGGCGCAAGCAGAGAGCCGTCAGGCGCAGGTGAGTCACAGTGACAGCTGAACGCCAAGCTTTGCTGGATTGACAACCTGAGAATTTGCAAGCAGAATGTTTACAACCTGGGTCAGTCGCAAGAAGTTTTAAGTAAGCGCCAGGGAACGGCGCTCCCCTTTTATGATGAAGGTATTGTCCTTGGGTCAGTCGGAGCAGAGTCGGAGCATAAGTGCTAGGCAGGAGCTCTGCCTGGTGTGAGTGCTTGGCGTCACATCGCCTGTGTTGCGTGGTGTCACACACAACCTGAGCGCAGTGAGAGTTTCGCTCGCCGTGCGCAGTTGAATTATACACCAAGATGGCGGACCAGCGGCGCTCAGAAGCCTATCGCGCCTGCCAACGGCTCCCTACCTGTCAACGAAACGCGTTGCTGCTGTGGCTGGGTGAGCCCGGAGACGTGGCAGCAACAGGCCAAGGCATCAACGACGTGGGAGATGCCCACAGATGCTCCAAGTGCCCGCCGGGCGCGCAGGCTGCGCCTTGATGCTGGAGCCTGCATTGACGTACGGGCAGTGCAGCGGGGGCGAGGACGGCAGAGGCGCCTGCGCCGCGCCTGCAGCCGCGCCTGCAGCTGCGCCTGCGCCCGCGCCTGCAGCCGCGCCTGCGCCCGCGCCTGCGCCCGCGCCGGCAGACGACCTGTACCCGCCGCTGCCGAGCGAGCGGCCACCGTTCTACCTGGGCAGCGCCACGGCTGCGCCTCAGGTGCCGAGCGCTCGCACCGGCGGCCGGCCCCCAGCGCGCCCGCGCGCCGGTCCGCGCGTGACGGGGCCGCGGCGGGGCAGGTCGAGGGCGCCGTCGGCGCGGACGGCCGGTCGCCCTCCATCTGGGACCACTTTGCGGCCACGCCCGGGCGCATATATCAGAACCAGACGCGTGCGCCCTGCTCCCGGGCCTGCCGCGCTGGCGCCTTGCGTCCAGGCTTTCCTCGTCCTCTTGTTACGGTCGAGAGCTGGAGGCCTGGAGTTGGCGCATGACCTGCTGACTGCAAGCAGGCTGCGAGGCTGACTGTGCTCCAACCCTGCAGCCAACGTGACAGACGACTTCTACCACCGGTACCGCGAGGACATAGAGCTCATGCAGGTGGGCGCATGCGCTCCCACACCCCGTTCCTGCGATGCATGACGTCCTGCAGCAGTACGCATGCTCACGCAGCCGCATGCTGCATCCTGGCTTGCCTGCAACTGCTGGTCGGCCACCGGCCCACAGTGGCGGACTGCGGACATGATTGACTGCACCTGGGTCCAGGGTGCTCATGCGGCACCATGAGTCTGACGCTACAGCCTATCCCTACCCTAACCTACCCTGTTAGCGCAGCGCTTTGGCCTGCGCCACTTCCGCTTCTCGGTCGCCTGGCCGCGCGTGATCCCGGGCGGCACCGGCGCCGTGGACGCCGCCGGGCTGGCGTTCTACAGCCGCCTGGTGGACGACCTGCTGGCGGCCGGCATCGAGCCAGTCGTCACGCTCTACCACTGGGACCTGCCGCAGGCGCGCGCCCGGCGCCGCACGCGGCGGGCAGGCCTCTGCGCACGTGCGGCGCTCCAATCTGTCACAAACCTGCTCAGGATCACCCTCGACATGCGTCTGTTTGAGTCTCCTGCAAGCTCCGCCGCTGGAATGCTGCCCCCGCGCCAGTGCCCCTACCAAGGGAGGCTTGCAATCGGGCAGAGCGGTAGCAGCGTGCACCCAAACAGGCTCCAAGCAGGCTCCAAGCAGGCGCCGGCCGCCGCAGGTGCTGCAGGACCGCTACGGCGGCTGGCTGAGCGAGCGCGTCGTCGCGGACTACCTGGCCTTCGCGCGCGCCGTGTTCAGCGCGCTGGGCGACCGCGTGACCCTCTGGGCCACGTTCAACGAGCCCTGGACCTTCTGCTTCAACGGGTATGGCACCGGCGGGCATGCGCCGGGCGTGCCGGTGCGCAGCGACGCCCGTCTCTGTGCCCGACGGCCGCCTGACGACCGAGCATCCCTCACTGCTGCGGGCTCGCACGCCAGGGCGCATGCGGATATGACCTGGCCTAGATGTTTGCATCCGCGCATTTCTGCACAGCGGGGGTGTCCCGAGCAGCACGGAAGGCTCCCTGGGCGTGCACTGAGCTGCGCCGGCGCGCGGCCCAGGACCGCAGCGGCGCCAAGGGCCAGGTCTGGCAGTGCACCGGCAACGTCCTGCGCGCGCATGCGGCCGCGGTGGCCGCCTTCCGGCAGCTGGTCCCCGGCGGCCGGATCGCCATGGCGCTGAACTCGGACTGGACCGAACCCCTCACGTCCTCTGACGAAGACAAGGCGCGCGCCCCGGCGCACGCCGCTGCATGTGCCCTTGCCACATGCAGCGCCGTGCTGTCAAATGCTCGCGGGACCCACCGCTGAATGGACAGTGCATGCGCGCAGGCGGCGGCGGAGCGGCAGATGGGTGCGCGCGCACCGCTCAGCAGCACTCTCGGGTGTAGGGTTGGTGCCAGGCAGCGCTCCGGCGAGGCCTGCTGTGCAAGCGCCCTGGGTGTGGTGGCGGCCGAAGAGGCGGGGCTGCGCGCGCGCGGCAGACTTCCAGATTGGTATATTTGCGGACCCGGTCTACCACGGGGACTGGCCGGCGTCCGTGAAGGAGCGCGCGCCGCCCAACCTGCCGACCATCACGCCCGAGCTGGCATGGCCCCAGCTTCAGACTCTTGCCAGCGCTTGTGTTTTGTGAGCTGAGTGAGCCGTTCAAGCCTGAGAGTGAGCCGTTCAAGCCTTTTGCAAGCTGATGCGCCGCTCCCAATAGTCCATCGCTTGCAGTGTGCAGCGCATGTGAGCTCGGACGCCGAGCGGTGCTTCCCGAGGATGCCGACCCGGCCGCGCGACCGCAGGCGGCCGCCCTGAACGGCAGCTTCGACGTGTTCATGCTGAACTTCTACACGTCCCGGTACGTCTTCGACCAGCCCGGCGCGCTCGGGGAGTGGGGCGCGGGCCGCACCGATGCCGGGACGACGTTCGAGCGGGACGGCCAGCGCATCGGGCCCGACAGCTGCGCGCCCAGCTGGTTTGCCGTCACGCCATGGGCGATGCGCAAGATGCTCAACTGGGTCGACAGCCGGTGCGCCGCATACTTCAGAGGCGCCTTGGCTTGCAATCCATCCGGCACCGCTTGCTCCTGTGCTGAGACCGTAGGCGTTGGCATGCGGCTCTACATGCGCTGCTGGCTGGTCCGCTTGCTCAGCCCGAAGCGCAAGCGGTGCCTGCCCTTGTCATGCGCATGCTGTGGAGCACGCCTGGCCGCGCGCAGGTACGGTCATCCACACATCATCATCACAGAGAACGGCGTCTGTGTGCCGGGAGAGGCGGATGCTGCCCTGCCGGGCGTCCTGAACGACACATTCCGGATCGAGTTCCATCGCGACTATGTCCTCTCAGCAATGGAAGCAGTCAAGCTTGACAAGGTCATCCCCCATGGCGCAGTTGTGTGCTGCGCACGCTGTGTTGTGTGTTGCGCTCACTGCTGGACAGCGCTCAAGCTCTACTGCGGGTGCAGGTGAAGGTGCTGGGCTACTTCATCTGGAGCATCTACGACAACTGGGAGTGGGCCGCAGGCATGGGCTGGAAACCTTGCTCAATCTGTGCTGTTGTTCAACGGCGTGTGTGCAACGGGGAACGGTGAGCTGCAGGCACGAGCAACCGCTTCGGCTTGATCTACGTGGACTTTCAAACATTGCAAAGGTACCCAAAGGCGTCGGCCGACTGGATCTCGCGCTGGTTCCAACGGTAGGTGCAGAGGCGGCGCTTATGTGGTGACACCACAGAGTTGCTAGGTTGCTGTTGCACGCCGTGAAATAATTAACACCCATTGCTAAGGCATGAAGACGTTGCATATTCTGCAGCATACCTGGATGTAAGTTACATGACATGCAGGAGCGAGCCTAACAAAACTTCATGGCACGGCCGCTGAGGCACACAATGGTGTGGCAGAGCTCAGCTGACACAGCTTCACAGCATTCTCTCCACAGCGCACGTGACACGCAGGGCAGCAAAAGCCGTGTCCTCCAGGTGCATATGTCCAGATCGCACTATTTCCAGCCACGCCCCTGCGCCACATTAACACCCAGTCAACTTGTGAAGCAAGAAAAGCAGCAAATTTCTCTCATTGAGCCTGTAAGATAGAGAGATGCAACAGCTGTGCCTAATCTTTGCACAGGCCCGCTCGTGTTGACCAGCAACAGCTTTGTCAGAAACTGTTGGCAGTGTCACCCCGGGCCAGAAGGCCATCTGAAGACCGTCGTGAAGGAGCACTGTTTCTCATCATTCAAAGCTGTGCTGCTCAAGCCATGACTGCACATATCAAGCACTAGAGATGCTGCATGCACTGCAACCTTGGTCGATTATACTCACCCTGGAGCGAGCATCTGCCTCCACAGCCTGGGCGTCTGTTGAGCGACCTGCATCGCACACACTGCCCTGCTTTAAAGCAGCAGTGCTTGGGCTCAAACGTGTCATCAGGTCTGCTGCGCATGCCTCAGACATCCAAGGAAGGATGGCTGCACCAGCTCTCAAGCCCCGGCGAAAGGGCGAAAGCTCTTCAGCGGGCACTGCGAATGGTGTCTGAGAAACGCCCTAAGAGTGTATCATCATCGGCAGCGCTACACATGCGTCCAAGTGGCAAGCACTTGCTAGAACTGCTACTGTCACCAACCTCTGCTCCCTGGATACGGCCACACACCTTGCAGCTCACATGGCCGCACCCCTGACGCGGCTCAGTGTCCAGATCAAGTCCTGAAGAGTCAGGAATGAGGGGCAGGAACGCCCTTGCTGGACAGCTGTCATCACAGCCAGCGTGCACCTAGCACAAGCCCATCAGCCAACACTGTGCTTGCTGTGCCCTCCCGACAATGACCCAGATCCTGACAAGTTGCGAGCACTGTTGCGCCTTGCTGCGAGGTGCAGCAGGCCAGCAATGGCCGCACCCCTGACGCGGCTCAGTGTCCAGATCATGTCCTGAAAGGTCAGGAATGAGGGGCAGGAACGCCCTTGCTGGACAGCTGTCATCACAGACAGCGTGCACCTAGCACAAGCCCATCAGCCAACACTGTGCTGGCTCTGCCCTCCTGACAACGCCCCAGATCCTGACAAGATGCGAGCACTATTGCTTGCTGCAAGGTGCAGCAGGCCAGCAATGGCCGCACCCCTGACGCGGCTCAGCGTCCAGATCATGTCCTGAAAGGTCAGGAATGAGGGGCAGGAACGCCCTTGCTGGACAGCTGTCATCACAGCCAGCGTGCACCTTGCACAAGCCCATCAACTCAACACTGTGCTTGCTCTGCCCTCCCGGCAACAGCCCAGATCCCTGACGAGATGCGAGCACTGTTGCGCCTTACCGCAAGGTGCAGCAGGCCGGCAATGATTGTACCCCTGACGCGGCTCAGTGTCCAGATCATGTCCTGAACAGTCAGGAATGAGGGGCAGGAACGCCCTTGCTGGACAGCTGTCATCACAGCCAGCATGCACCTAGCACTAGCCCACCGCGCAACACCATACTTGCTCTGCCCTCCCAACAACGCCCCAGATCCTGACAAGATGCGAGCACTGTTGCGCCTTGCTGCGAGGTGCAGCAGGCCAGCACTGCGATGAATGTGACTGCTTGGTGGCTCAGCGACCCAGAAATCATCCAGACTAAGTCAGCAAAAGAGGGCAGGAATGCCCCAAGCTGGGTCTGCATTCTTCACCGCCACCAGGGTGCACACTCGTCGAGCAGCACCACCACAACCCAACTTAACCCAAACCATGACATAGCCTGGTGAGACACAACCATACAGGAGTCACACCACCTGCAGGTCTCGCTCTGAGGTATGTATGCTCCACCGGCTGATCCACTGCTCGGCACCCAGCCGCGTTGCAGCGCAGCCATGCATGCATGCACAGGCGAGCGTCTCAGACAGCAGCTCGCTGCGCCATGTGTGCCACGGCCGGCGCGGCCGCCGGCCCCGAGAAACAGCTGCCAGCCCCATGCAGGGAGGCAGCGAGCACAGGGACTCCCCGCGCAGCGCAGCGGAGCTGCGCGCGCGGGGCGGCGGCCGCGCCCGTGCGGGGGCCGGGTAGGTTCGGTCCTGACGAGGCAGGGACCCGGCGCCCCGGCACGGCAACTGCACCTAGCGGCATGCTTCATCCTCGACTCCCCGGCACTGCACAGCATGCCCCCTGCATCACGACGGGCCAGTCTCCCCACACCACCAAGCACGGGCCAGCCCGGCTCACCAGGTGCAGTTCTTCTGGCGGGACTCGCGCTCGATGCTCGACATGTGGCCATGACAGAAGCCCATCGTAGGCGCCATTGCATCTGTAGCACCAACGGCAGAGCATGACCAGCAGTTGGCAGGCTGCCTGAAGGGGAAGCCTGAACAGGAAGCAACATTGGCGCATGACAGGCAGCGCTCAGTGGAAGAAGAAGTCGTTTTGTTTGAGAAGTTTAATCACGGCTGAGAGCCATCAGAAACAGCCTCAGGCTGTCGTCATCGCGCTGCCCCGAGCGACTCGCCTGCCGGCGGCTCAGGCACACACCACACCGCGCAGGCCTGCAGGGTTAAGGTCAGGCAAGGCGGGTGCGCGCGCCAGTGCTCGGTGGATGCGCGTCACGTTATGCCCAGCGATCCGGCGCGCGGCGCAGGCCCTGCACGGGCATGTCGGGGTGCTTATACATGCCCAGTTCATGGGGTGAATCCCAGGCACTGAAACACACCCCAGGCTCTAGCTGCATGAATTGTTGAGCAGACAGCACAGCATCAAACCGCTGCTCGACCGTCATAGCAGCCATGGTGTGGCACGTACGCCATGCATACAGGTCACTCATCACAACGCCACAGGTGCTCCCATCAGGGCGGAAGAGGTAACGGTGGCGGCACCGTTTCCAGGACGCGTCGCCGTGTCTGCGCCACAGCGGGCAGCATTCATCAGGTAGCACTCAGCGAGCTCCTTTGCGCTTGCGCGCTACCCTGCAGCACATGCAGACCATGAGACGCGACGCTGACACGACCCAGGCCAAACCCAATCAGGAAATTTAAAATTTAGCGCAGGCAGTCACTGCATGTCCTGGTCGCTGTCCCAGTGCGCTGCAAGTTCAGGCAGGAGCAGGTCTGCCCGACGCCGTGCAGCGCGCCGCTGTCTATCTGCGGCTGGCTGAACACCGGGGGAGTGCAACAGCGGATGCAGCCCAGTTGCCTGAATTGCCAGCCAACGGGGCGCATGCAGCAGGGCAGGCGGTGCCATGGCAGCCTACACAGCATGATGTGCAAGGGCTGGACGCACCTCTACACGTCGGCGCCCGCGCGTCCGTACCATGCCCTGCCGCCCAGCAGCGCAGGCAGTGAGGGTCAGTGCAAGGGCAGAATGTCCGGGCCAATCGTCCCGAGCTGCCAGGGGGGCAGGCGGGATAGCGAGGCGCGGGTCAGCAGCCGGCAGGGGCCTTGATCAAACTCCCGCCGGCCTCGGTGCTGTGGCTTCTGGGAACGGGCCCCAAGGCACTGACAGGTCCCGAGACCAACTTGTTAGAAGCGCGACCACTGATGCTACGAAGGCAGGCCTGCAGGCCGCAACGCTCAGACAGCCAAGGGAAACACATTCGTCAACAGCCCGAAGGCCTCAGAAACTCTAGTCCGAATGTGTGCATTTCCTCACTGCGTGGCGCCTGACAGACAGTTCTAGGCAGGGTGACAGGTGCGACCGTGCGCTCAAACGGATCAGGCCAGCCATGCGGACTGAAAACCTTTTGCGGCATCAGCTTGCGCTGAATACGGAACACGGACCAAAGTTTTAAGGTCATCATATCCGCAGCCACACAGCGGCAGGCAGGCAGGCAGGAGGACCGGGTTGCTCAGCTAACAAGCATACCTGCATGCTAAACTCAACAGGCCCCATCAGGAAGTGCATTCACCTTGTTGCTGCGCCTGGCAGCCTCGCCTTGACTTCACCATCACTCCTGCGTGGCCCTCAGCCATCAGGCCCTCGTCTTACAAGGCGCGCACTGCCAACAGCAGACGCACTAGCAGCCAGTTGCACACGCAGATCGCTCAGACAGTGTACGTGAGTAAGGAACAAGTTCTCTTCAACGGCGGAGAGCCTCGAAGCGAGCTGGGATTGCTGTTCATGTCATCACAGCGATCTCCCTCAGGCAAGCGTATGTGGAGCCCGGCCCACCAGCCTCTATACTTATAGCTTTTGACTGTATCTACACGAGCATACTTAAAAATGCGTCGCTCTCACCGTAGGAACGCGGCGCCGCCGAGAGTGAGGCGGCTGCTCAGCAGCATGGCCGGTCTTGAAGGCCCGGCAGCGCACACCTTGCCGCCGTTGCGGCTCCCCTGGCCCGACCAGCACAGCAGCTGTTCAGCAGTGCCCAGACAAGCCGTTTTCTGAGTACTGGAGTGTGCAACAAACAGGCTGCAAGAACCACCTGCGCACGTCCCTGTAAACTGTCAACAGCTCAGGTAAACAAGTACAAAGCGGCAAATAGCAGGCCTAAGCACACAGCAAGCGAGGAATCAGCAGGCACACGGCCTTGTCCAATCCTCATTGTTTATCCCTGGCTGCGGGACAAATAGGACAGGGGCGGCACGGAAGCTCATCATTTCCCCACAAGCAGCCTGCCAAGGCACAGCGCCATGCGCGCAGCAGGGAGCGTACTGGGCATGACAGACAAGGGCAGGGGTAGACCTGAGCCTGTGCAGCTGGAAGACGCATGTTGGCTTGCTCCTTGTCGGCCGCAGAGCAGGCGAAATGCATCCACTTGCCGTTTTCTTGTCCAGGACTAGCAAGTGCGGCCCACCCCCAGGCCCCACCCCGGGCCCTTAACCTGCACCCGGGTTGCTCCTCAAGTGCTGCTTGGCACAGTGCTGTTTGGCCCAGAGCCCATAATTGCTGTAGGCTCCCAGGAGGCAGACATTGTTCTTTCTTGCTCTCTGTGCGCTGAGCCCTGAGTTATCTACCTGTCTGGGAATAGCACAGCAGCCGAAGGTGCCTGGAACTGTCATACTTACGCAACCGCTGTGCAGCCGCACAGCCGCGCAGCAGCGACCGCGCCTTGGCGGGGGCCCTGCCGGGGCGTGATGGTCCTGGTGCTCTGCATTGGCGACCTGCACGTCCCGCACCGCGCCACCGACCTGCCCGCCAAGTTCAAGGCGCTGCTCGTGCCCGGGAAGATCCACCACATCCTGTGCCCGGGCAACCTGTGCACGCAGGCGCGCCCGGCGCGGGCGCGCCCGGCGCGGGCGCGATGCTCCGCGCGTGCATATCCTTCTGTGGGCTTCAAGTCGGGTCACAGCCTCAAGACTGACCATGTGCAGCGGCACGCCAGGAGGTGTTCGACTACCTGAAGACGGTGTGCGGCGACCTGCACGTAACGCGCGGCGACTTTGACAACGCGGGCAGCAGGTACCCGGAGGAGAAGGTGCGTAACGAAGCGGCGAGCCTGTATGGAGCTCCTCACGCGCTGGCTCGCGTTTGCCCGCCTGCTGCGAGCACCCGCGCGCTGCGGGCGCCCACACCGGCGGCGGGCGCGCCGCGCAGGTGCTCACCTTGGGCGGCTTCAAGGTCGGCCTCTGCCACGGGCACCAGGCGCGCCGCCGCAGGCCGCTGCCAGCGCCGCTCGGCGCTCCCGCTGTCGCGCGCCCCCGCGCGGCGCCGCGCCGCGGGCGAGCGCGGGCGCGCGCGCGCAGGTCGTTCCCTGGGGCGACACGGACGCGCTGGGCCTGCTGCAGCGCAAGCTGGACGTGGACATCCTGGTGACCGGGCACACGCACGAGTTCAGGGTGCGCCTGGGGCCGCGCTGGCCCGATGGCGCCTCCAGGCGCCGGCTGTTCGCTTCAGGCTGCACTGTGCTAGCTTCTGTTCAGCACCCGGACACACTTGCAGTGGCCCGCTGCATCCTTGCGTGCCAAGCTTCGGTGGACTTTAATCTGCAGTGCGTAGCCCTGCTCTAGGGCTACGCCCGTAAGCAGCCAAAAGTTGGCTCATTCACGGCTGCAATTCCTTTAAGGGGGCTGGTGCTGGCCATGTGGAGCATCGGGAGGCGCGTGCGAGCAGGCGTCCAAGCTGGAGGACCGCTTCCTGATTAATCCCGGGTCGGCGACCGGCGCCTACAGCAGCATGCCGGCCGGCGCCGCGCGGCCCAGCTTCGTGCTGATGGACATGGACGCTGGCAAGGTGGGGCGCGCCCGCTCGCCGGCGAGCTGGCCACCAGGCCCTATGGTTCAACGCAGCAGGCTCTCTGGCTCTGTGCGGTACGTGCAGTGCGTGAGTAGTGAAGGCAGAACGAGCGCGCGCCGCAGGCGTCTGTGTACGTGTATGAGCTGCAGAACAACGACGTGAAGGTCGAGAAGCTGGAGTTTGTTAAGGCGGCAGCGTGAGCGGCGAGCGAGGGTCTGTGTTGGTTTGAGCTGCTTTGTTATCAGCTAGGCCGGCGTCTCGCATTTGGCATCGGTGCAAAGTCATGAAAGGCCTGTGGCAACGCTCTGAAACGATGCACTTGCTCCACTTGCTTGATCTCAAGGCTCATAGAAATTATAATGAGTCCTTTTAAAGGCCAGAGAACCTGATGAGGGCTTGCCCAGCTTGCAAAAATCCTTATCGTCTAGCACTTTGACGTTTGCACGCAAACAGGCGTCACACCGGCAGCAGTCACACGCCCCGCACACACACGAGTCGCGATGGCGTCGCTGGCGAGCCTGTCGGCGCAGTCGTGCATGACCAGCGGCCGGGTCGCGGCCGTTCGGCCCCAGCAGACTCGCGGTGAGGCCTCGGCAGGGCAATGCTGGGCAGAACGACCGGAGCTGGGAACGCAGTGCTTGTGAAGGCCTTGCTGTGGAGGTCATGCATTGAGAAAGCCAAGCTGGCCTGAGCTCTCTCACTGCGCGAGCAGCTCTAGGGCTGCGCTGTGGCTGGGCAGCGCGGGCACTGACCAGCCACCTGGGTGCGGCGCAGGCGCGCGGAGGAGCCTGGTGGTGCGCGCAGCAGAGGAGGGCGAGAAGAAGGCGCCAGCGCCTTCAAAGCCCACCATCGGCCCCAAGCGCGGCTCGATGGTGAGGACCTGGGATCGCCGTGCACTGCTGTTGTCTGCGCGGCTCGGCTGTATGAGACGCAGCAACACTGCACTGCACTGCTGCTGTCAGCGGGCCTCACGGCTGTATGTGATATAGCGTCACCGTCTTGCAGGTGAAGATCCTGCGCCCGGAGTCCTACTGGTACAACGACATCGGCAAGGTGGTGTCCGTTGACCAGGCGCGCGCAGACCGCTGCTGGTGATGTGTGCAGCCTCACCGAGAGCGGCGCCTGAGGCCCGCCCTTGGCGCGCTGCGCAGAGCGGCATCCGCTACCCCGTCGTCGTGCGTTTCGAGAAGCTCAACTACGCCGGCGTCAGCACAAACAACTACGCGCCCAACGAGGCGCGTCCCGCTCTGGCACTGAAGCGCAGGCGTTACCAAGCGTACACGCCACCCCTGTTGAGATGGCAGAGACTGCGGCTGCGGATGCGTGCTGGTTGTGAGCGCCTCTTAAGTGTGAGCTGCAACTGCCTTGCAACTCAGCCCACAAGTAGTGGGCGTGGTAGTGGGTGCGCACGCGACTGCGTGGGCCACCCACTTGCCTGCAGTGCGCCGCACCACACCTGACAAACTTTGACCGCGCAGGTCGTGGAGGTCTGAGCTGCACGGCGCTCAGTTGGGGGGTGGCGCTGCGGGCGTCGAGGCTGGGAAATGCCTTGCCGCACAGTTGGGGTCATATGTACGGTCAGTCGTGGCGCGCGGAGTGCGCAGCGCAGCGCAGCGTGGATCCGCCCTGAGGATGGACCCTCAGGAGACTAGTCTAGGCATCCTGGCGGGCTCTGCGGCACTACACAGCGTCAAGCGCTGACGCAGTTGTAAGCAGTTGTAAGCAGTGCGGTGGGCCAAAGCTCCTTCACCTTGTGCCACAATAAAGCCGTTCAGGCCGCCCACCAGCACACCCAGCCACACCCCTTGCGACCCCAAACCTGTTGCGAGGCCTGCATATAACTGCGCACATTCAGGCATGGGCGGGCGGCAGAGAGACACGGCTTCGCATGCCCTGCCTCGGCTGCTAGGCATGCCCGTTCTCGACCTGCCACCACAGCGGCGGCGAGGTCGGCAGGCGCTTGGTCAGGACGTCGCAGCCGGCGTCCGTGACGAGCAGCGTGTGCTCAAACTGCGCCGAGCGCTTGCCGTCCTCAGTGGCGGCCGTCCAGCCGTCCGGCCAGGTCACGTCGCGCCAGCTGCCCGCGTTCACCATCGGCTCGATCGTGAATGTCTGCCCGGCCTTCATCACGCCCACCGCCTGCGCCCCCGCCGCCCCGAGCTGTGCGCTATGCGCTTTCTCAAGGCGGACACGCCGTGTGGCCGCAGCGCTGTGCGCCATGAGCCCCATACATGCAGGTGCCTGTACCGCGCGCATGGCACAGGGCATGCTGGCGCGCAGCCACAGGGCGCGGCGCGCGCGCGCGGCCCGCGCGCCTTGTTGTGCGAGTAGTGCGGGATGTTGGGCGCGCAGTGGAACAGGTCGCCGATGCCGTGGCCGCAGTACGACTTGACGACCTGGAAGCCGGCGCTGCCGACGTGCGCGCTGATGATGTCGCCCACGTCCCGGAAGCGCACGCCCGGCTTCACTGCCGCGATGGCCTTGTCGAGCGCCTGCGCGGCCACGCACGGAGGATTTCTGGAGCCCCGAGGCAGCATGCGCCGCGCTCGCGAGGCGGGGCCTCGCATGCGAGCCGCCGGGCCTGCCGCCCTGCCGCCGCGCCGCGCACCTCGGACGTCACGCGGATGAGCCGCCGGGAGGCGTCGTCGGCGGCGCCGACGACGTAGGTCTCGTTCAGGTCGCCGTGGAAGCCGTTGAGGTAGGCGGTGACGTCCACGTTCACGATGTCGCCGTCCTCCAGCGGCCGCCGGTCTGGGATGCCGTGGCAGATCACCTG
>JAABUV010000866.1_pt1 | contig 45574 bp, 36 predicted proteins | sample 5559971 | NCBI WGS metagenome assembly JAABUV01 (sample SAMN10711881, study PRJNA513362) | rock metagenome | isolation source: Antarctica rocks | place: Antarctica: Victoria Land, Knobhead nord | collected 2015-12-19 | reverse complement strand
GGCAAACGCTCGCAGACAAGCTCGCCGACCCCGTCCCGCTTGACCAAGCCGCCTGACAGCAGCAAACCTCAGCCCGCCGGAGACGATCCAGCCAAGCCATTTCCACCACACTCGCGACGGCACCTCTTCAAGGCATGGGGCCAAGGCCCCGGCCTTGCCGGTAGGCGTCAGTTCGCCCCTGGATCGTCGCAGGTGACGTGCTGGACTCGTGAAGGGAAGCGTAAGGTTGAGGCTCTGCCTCAAACTCCGCCAAAGGCAAGCCTTTGGAATCCGTTTCTCAAGTCAAGGGATCAAAGGGCCGCCGGCCCTTTGTGGGTCTGGGCAGAGCCCGGCCTTGCCTGCTTCCTGGCCGCCCTGCCGCCGGCGCGATCCAAACTGACCTGGTTACCGCCCTGCCTGACTCCTTGCTTTCCGCTCCCCGTCACGGATAATTGCACGCAACGGCCGGCAACAATGTCGCGGCGCGCGCAAGCGGGTGACGGGGGAGACGAGCGAGATGACACCGACAGAGGCCGGACGGGTCCGGCTGACCCCTGCGTTCCTGGAGCTGGAGCGCAAGCGGTCGCGCTTCAGCTGGACGCTCACCATCCTCATGCTGGCGCTGTATTTCGGCTTCATCCTGCTGGTGGCCTTCGACAGGCAGCTTCAGCTCATGGGCACCATGGTGACCCGCTCCATCAGCCTGGGCTTCCCGCTCGGGCTCGGCGTGATCCTCAGCGCGATCGTGCTCACCGGCCTCTACGTGCTGCGCGCCAACACCGAGTTCGATCGCCTGACGCGCGAGATCGTCACCGGCAACGCCATGTCCGCCGCGGTGCCGCTGCGCACGGCGCAAGGCACGGCCCAGGGCCCGCAGCTCGCCGGAGGCGTGCGCTGATGCGCCGCGCGGCAACGGGGCGCACGGGGCTCGCGACGCGGGCGCTCGCCGCCGGCCTGGCCGGAACGGCGCTGGCTGCACCCGCGCTCGCGGCCGGCCCCGCGATCGAGGGCGCGGTGCAGCAGCAGCCGACCAACTGGACCGCGATCGCGATGTTCGCGGCCTTCGTGGCGCTGACGCTGCTGATCACGCTGTGGGCGTCGCGCCGCACCAGCTCGGCCTCGGACTTCTACACCGCCGGCGGCGGCATCACCGGGTTCCAGAACGGCGTCGCGATCGCCGGCGACTTCATGTCGGCGGCCTCGTTCCTGGGCATCTCCGCGCTCGTGTACGCCAACGGCTTCGACGGGCTGATCTACTCGATCGGCTTCCTGGTGGGCTGGCCGATCCTGATGTTCCTGATGGCCGAGCGCCTGCGCAACCTCGGGCGGTTCAGCTTCGGCGACGTGGTGACCACGCGGATGAGCGAGACGCCGATCCGCACCATGGCCGCGGTCAGCTCGCTGGTGGTGATCGCGTTCTACCTGATCGCGCAGATGGTCGGCGCGGGACAGCTCATCCAGCTGCTGTTCGGCCTGGACTACCTCTACGCCGTGGTGATCGTCGGCGTGCTGATGATCCTCTACGTCACGCTGGGCGGCATGCTGGCGACCACCTGGGTGCAGATCATCAAGGCGGGGCTGCTGCTCGCCGGCGCCACCTACATGGCGGTGATGGTGCTCGCCACCTTCGGGTTCAACATCAACGACCTGTTCGCCCGCGCGGTCGAGATCAGCCCCAAGCACGACGCGATCCTGCGCCCGGGCGGCGCCAACCCGGTCTCCGCGATCAGCCTCGGCATCGCGCTGATGTTCGGCACCGCCGGCCTGCCGCACATCCTGATGCGCTTCTTCACCGTCGCCGACGCCAGGGAGGCCAGGAAGTCGGTGTTCTGGGCCACCGTGTTCATCGGCTACTTCTACATCCTGACCTTCATCATCGGCCTGGGTGCCATCGTGCTCGTCGGCGGCAACGCCGCGTTCAAGACCGCCAAGGGCGCGCTGATCGGCGGCAGCAACATGGTGGCGATCCACCTGGCCGACGCGGTGGGCGGCAACATCCTGCTCGGCTTCATCTCCGCGGTGGCGTTCGCGACCATCCTCGCTGTGGTCTCCGGCCTGACGCTGGCCGGCGCCACCGCCGTCAGCCACGACCTCTACGCCCGCGTCATCGCCCGCGGCCGCACCACCGAGGGCCGCGAGGTCCGCGTCTCCAAGGCGGCGACGATCGTGCTCGGCGTCGTCGCCATCCTGCTCGGCATCGTGTTCGAGAAGCAGAACGTCGCCTTCATGGTCGGCCTCGCCTTCGCGGTCGCCGCGAGCTGCAACTTCCCGGTGCTGCTGCTGTCCATGTACTGGCGCGGCCTGACCACGCGCGGCGCCCTGCTCGGCGGCTGGCTCGGCCTGGTCACCGCAGTGACGCTGACCGTGCTCAGCCCGGCGATCTGGGTGAAGGTGTTCGGCAACGCGCTCCCGATCTTCCCCTACGACTCGCCGGCGATCTTCTCGCTGCCGCTGGCCTTCCTGGGCTGCTGGCTGGGCTCGGTCACCGACCGCAGCGCCTCTGCGCGCATCGAGGCGGCGGCGTTCGACGCGCAATACGTCCGCTCGCAGACCGGCATCGGCGCGGAAGGCGCCACGGCGCACTGATGGGCTTGGCGGGGCTTGAAGCAAGGAGCAGCAAGCAAGGTTGAGGCTCTGCCTCAAACTCCGCCAAAGGCGAGCCTTTGGAATCCACTTGTTTAAGCAAATCGGTTTCCAAAGGCCTTGGCCTTCGGCGGGTCCGGGCAGAGCCAGGCCTTGCTTGCTGGTTGTGCTGCGTTCGCTGGCGCAACGCACCGCCTCGCGGCGCCCGATCGCGTGCCCGCACCTGTCCGCATCGTCATGTGCGGCCTCGAATCCGACACGAACCCGCCCTCGCGGCGCCTCGGGCAGGGTGCGTCCTGTGGCTGTCCGGCGATCCTGCCGGGCCGCAGGAATTTCCAGACATGACCGTGTTCCGCCTGGCGACCGCGACCGTGCTGTTCGCTGGTCTCGCGCTGCCCGTGCTCGCCCAGGGCACGACGTCGCCCGCTCCGTCGGTGCCCGGCGCGGTCGTCCGCAGCGAGCGGGCGCCGATGCCGGCCGCCCCGGCGCCTGGAACCAGCACCCTGGCCCAGGGCGCGGCCGCGCCGACCAGCGCCGTCCCGAACGCCGTCGTCCCGGCCGTGCCGGCTCAGGGCGCGGCGACCCGCGCCATGACGCCCCGGACCGTTGTGACGCCCCAGACTGCCATGACGCCCCAGACTGCCATGACGGCCCAGGCCGCCACGCCGCGCGCCGAGTCCGGCACCGTCGAGGCTCGCCCCGGCCGCATGGACGCCACGCGCGTCGAGCGGACGGAGCGCCGCTCCCACCACCGCCTCGCCTCGGCGACGCGGATGGAGCGCCCGCACGCGCCGCATGGCCAGGCCCCTGCCGGCGAGGCCGCGCCCGACGCGCCGCGCTGAACCGTCGGGCGGGCCGCCGTCTCGGCCCGCCCCGCCGCGCCAGGCCTGGGCTGCCGTCCAGGCCTGGACGCCGCCTTCCCGCCGCGCCGCGCTTCCTTCCCGCGTCGCCGACCTCGCGCCGCCGACCTTCCGCAAGGACCAGGCCATGGCCCCGCACGATTGCCGTCGCCTCCTGCTTGCGCAGCTCCGCGCGCCGCACCCTGTCGCAACGTCGGCCCCTGCGACTCGCCCCGTGCCGCCAGCCCGCGACGTCGCCGCGTCCGGCTCCCGCGCCGCGGCGCCGCAGCGACGCACGCTGCCCCGGGCCGGCACGCTCCCGTTGTTGCAGGAAAAGCCTCGCGCACCCTGACGCTCACAACGGCTTGCCAGAGCCCCATCTGCAGGCCGGACGGGATCGTGGCCGCGTGCCGGCGAGGTGCGCCGGCCATGGCCGCGCCAGGCGGGAGGAGCCGACGATGTGCGGGCGTTTCGTGAGTGACCTGGCCCCCGCGGCGATCGCGGCGCTGTTCGAGGTGGCGCCGCCGCTGCCCAACGCCGCGCCAAGCTGGAACATGGCGCCCACCATGCAGGCCCCCGTGGTGCGCCACCACCCGCCCAGCGGCGAACGCCGCCTGGACCTGCTGCGCTGGGGGCTGCTGCCGCACTTCATCAAGGACCCCAAGGCGGCGCGGCGCCCGATCAACGCCCGCGCCGAGACGGTGCGGTCGCTGGGCCTGTTCCGCTCGGCGTTCGCGCAGCGCCGCTGCCTGGTGCCCGCCACCGCGTTCTACGAGTGGCGCGCGGAGGCCGACGGCAAGCAGCCCTTCGCCGTCGCCCGCGTCGATGGCGCGCAGATGGCCCTGGCCGGGCTGTGGGAAAGCTGGACCTCGCCCGAGGGCGAGGTGCTGCGCAGCTTCACGATCGTGACCACCACCGCCAACGCCGAGATGTCGGCGCTGCACGAGCGCATGCCGGTGATCCTGGAGCGCGACGCCTGGGCGCCCTGGCTCGACGGCGCGCCCGACGCCGCGGCGGCGCTGACGCGCCCGGCGCCCGGCGGAACCCTGCGGCTCTGGCCGGTCAGCCGCAGGGTCAACAGCGTGCGCAACGACGGGCCGGAGCTGCTGTCGCCGTTCGCGCTGCCGGAGCCCGCGCCGGCGCCGGCGGGGGCGAACCCGGCGTGAGGAGACGCGGGCAAGGTTGAGGCTCCGCCTCAAACTTCGCCAAAGGCCGAGCCTTGGGAAACCCATCCCTTAAGCAAATGGATTCCAAAGGCTTGCCTTTGGCGGAGTCCAGAGGCAGAGCCTCTGGCCTTGCCTGCTCCGCCGGTCATACCCAGGGGCCGTCGTCACAGGCAGCTTCCTGCCCTGCCGCTCAGAAGCCCCCGAGCGTGGCCACCACCGTGACGACCAGCATCACCACGAGCATCGCGAATCCGGAGTTCAGCAGCCGTGCCTCCGCCTCCGTCCGCCCCTCGACGTGACGCGTGGCCACCCGCCACATCACCAGGCTGATCGCGGTGGCGACGCAGCTCGCCAGCGTCGCCACGTTCTGGTCGGTCACGCCGCGCTCCCATGCCCCGGCGCCGCGACGCGGGTCACGACCCCTGCCTCGCCAGCACGATCGCCGCCAGGTCGCCCACGTTGCGCAGCGTGTCGATGTCGCGCGTGGACAGCTCGATCGCGAACCGCTCCTCCACCGCCATCATCACCTCGATCTGCTTGAAGCTGTCCCAGCCCGGCACGTCGCGCGCCGACAGCGCGGGCGACACCACCATGTCCGCCCGCCCGAACACCGACCGGAAGATCCCGGTCAGCGCCTCGTACACCTCCGCCTCCGTCACGCAGCACTCCTCATGTTCCACCCCTCGTCACCGGACCCTCGCCAGGCCCGGCCCCGACAGGCCCCCGCGCTTGCAGGACCCGACGCGTCCGGTCTTCGGCGCTTCCGAGTCCGGCGTCACCGTGGCCCGGCGCGTCCGGACCCCCGGCCGCGACGCTCACGCCACCGACGACGCGCCTTTGTACACCGGCCGCCGTGTCCTGCCATGCCTCCCTGCGCCGCACCGGTGCGTCTTGCGGCTCCGCCGCGACGGGGGCACGGTTCGGCATCCAACCCGTGGCGGAGCGATCAACGTGCAACGTGCCGCCCTGCCGATTCTGGTCCTGGTCGCCATGGCAGGGACCGTGCGCGCCGAACCCGTGACCGCGCCGCTGCCGGACAAGGCTGCCCTGGCCACCGACCCGGCGATCACCGCCACGCCCCCCCAGGCGGTGCCGCCCGGCCCGTCCCGGTCCCGCCCTGCCGAAGCGCCGCCGGCCGAGGGTGCCCCCACCGCCGCAACCGGGCAGCCCATGGCCGGGCAGCCCGGAGCCGACCACCCGGCCATCGGCCAGCCCTCCGAGTCCCCGGCCGCCGCGCCGCAGGACTCGCCTCCCGCAGCACAGCCCGGCGGACCGGAGGCCGGCGACCACGCCGCCACCGGTTCCGACGCCCGGGCGGGCACCGCACCGCCGCTCCCGGCACCGGCGCCGCCAGCGCCGCCAACCCAGGCGCTGCCGCTGCCGCCCAACACCGCCCGGCTCGCGGTGTCGAGCGTGCTCGGGCGCACCGTGGACGGGCCGGACCGGCAGGACATCGGCCGTGTGGTGGACGTTCTGGTGGACGGCAGCGGCCAGCCGCGCGCGGCGGTGATCGACTTCGGCGGCTTCATGGGGCTGGGCTCGCGCAAGATCGCGGTGGAGTGGGCGGCGTTCAGCTTCCCGCCCGGCGGCTCCGACGCGAGACTGACGCTCACGCTCACCCCGGAGGAGATCAAGGCCACGCCGGAATACGTGGGTCCGGGCAAGCCGGTCGCCGTGGTCGGCCCGGGAACGCCCGCCCCCCGGCCCGGCCCCTGATCGCCGGAGCCCTCGCCATCCGGTCCCGCGCAGCCCGGGTGCTGTCCGCCGGCGCCATCGAGGCCGTCCCGCCATCCGCCACCCGCACCGGATCGCCACGCCCGGTTCCCCACCCTGCGGCGCCCCACCCTGCGGTGCCCCATCCTGCAGCGCCCCGCCAGCGAGCCCCCCGCTGAGCCGCGCGCCGGCCCCCGGCCCCGCGCGTGCCTTCCCGCCGGACGAGCCGCCCGTCGTCCCGTCGCCCGACATGCGCGCCCCGGTTCCGGACCGGCGTGCGCGGGTCGGGCTCGACCTGCTGAACTTCTTCGTGGCCAACCTGCAGACCGCGTTCGGGCCGTTCGTCTCGGTCTATCTCACCACGCAGGCCTGGACGCAGGGGCAGATCGGCCTGGCGCTCAGCATCGGCACCGTGGCGTCGATGGCCAGCCAGATCCCCGCCGGCGCGCTGGTCGACCACCTCGCCGGCAAGCGCGGCGCCGCGGCGGCGGCGATCGTCGCGGTGATCGGCGGCGCGCTGCTGCTGGCGGTGTGGCCGGCGCGGCTGCCGGTGGCGGCGGCCGAGGTGCTGCACGGATTCGCTTCCTGCGTGCTCACCCCGGCCATCGCGGCGATCAGCCTGGCGGCGGCCGAGGCCGGCGGCATCGCCGCGGGCGAGCGGTTCGGCCGCAACGCCCGCTGGGCCTCGATCGGCAGCGGCGTGGCGGCGGGGCTGATGGGCGCCTGCGGCTACTGGATCTCGGCCCGCGCGGTGTTCCTGCTGGCCGCCGCCCTTGCCGTGCCCGGCCTGCTGGCGCTGCGCATGATTCGATCGGACGCCGCGCGCATCCCCCAGCCCGCGGGTCCTGCGGCCGTCCAGGTCGCCTCCCGCGACCCCTTACCCATCGGCACCCGGGTACGCGTGCCCGACGCAGGCGATCCAGGCCGTGGCCCGTCCGTCATGGCCGTGCCAGCGCGGCTGCCGGTGCGCGCGCTGCTGGCCGACCGGCGCCTGCTGGCGTTCGCCGCCTGCGTGGCGCTGTTCGCCCTGGCCAACGGGGCGATGCTGCCGCTGGCGGCCAGCGAGGCCACGTCGCAGATCGGCGCGCGCGCGCAGCTCGTGATCGCCGCCTGCATCGTGCTGCCGCAGCTCCTGGTGGCGCTGCTCTCCCCTGCGGTGGGACGAGCCGCCGAGCGGCACGGGCGGCGCGGGCTGCTGCTGCTGGGCTTCGCGGCGCTGCCGGTGCGCGGCGTGCTGCTGTCGCTGCAGCTCGGGCCCTACCCCCTGATCGCGATCGAGGCGCTGGACGGGATCAGCGCCGCCTCGTTCGGCGTGCTGCTGCCGCTGATCGCCGCCGACATCACCCGCGGCACCGGGCGCTTCAACCTGTGCATGGGGTTCCTGGGGCTGTGGATCGCCGGCGCCGCCACGCTGAGCACCTCGCTCGGCGGACTGATCGCCGACCGGGCCTCGACGAGCATGGCGTTCCTGGTGCTGGCGGGCGCGGGCGTGGCGGGCACGCTGCTGGTGTGGGCGGTGATGCCGGAAACGCGGCGCGGCTGAGGCAAGCAAGGCCGGGCTCTCCCTCCGCAGGCCATTCCAACGGCCCGAGCGGGCCATCGGAACCTTCGGCCAGCGACGCCCAGACCCGCCAAAGGCCTGAGGCCTTTGGAAACCCACTTCTTAAGTGACGGATTCCAAAGGCTCGCCTTTGGCGGAGTTTGAGGCAGAGCCTCAACCTTGCTTGCTGCCTGCCCTCACTGGTCCGGGCCCGGCTCGTCCTCCGCGTCGTAGGCGACCTCGATCACCGCGAGCCAGGGGTAGCGCGTGTCCACGATGCTGCCGTCCGGGTTGGCGAGCCTGCCATCCGCGGTCACCGGGACGTGCTTCATGGTCACCGCGTCGTCGACGTTGCCGCCGACCACGCTCAGCATCCCCGCCTGGCGGGCGACCACGATGTCGCAGTGCCCCGGCCATAGATACGAGGTGGGAAGGTCGGCGAAGCGCAGCGTCGCGGACTGGCCCCGCGCCAGGCAGATCAGGTCGCCGGGCAGCGGCGCATACTCCGCCGGGTTGCGCGCCCGCAGGATCGGCGAGTCGCCCAAGGCCGCCGCGTTGACATACGTCGAATGATTGGGCGAGTACGGGAACCGCGTGCCGGCGCCGGCGGTGCGCATGACATAGGAGACGAACGCCGCTGACCAGGCGTAGTGCGCGTCGATGCCGGCGTGGAACACGTGGCCATCGGCATCGTGCTTGCCCGTCCAGGCGGCCTCGCGCTCGCCGGGGTCCTGGCCGATCCACCAGTACTCGCCAACCCGCTGCCACAGGCCCGGCTGGCGCTCCGGCTTGTCGGCGGCTGCCGGAATCGGCCGGGTCTCGGGCGGGTCGTCGTCCACCGGCTGGCCGAACATCCGCCACTGCGCGAGGGCGATGCCCACGGCGTCGGCACGGGCGAACGGCTCGAAGTTGCGGCTGGCGAAGTCCGGCACCCGGTCGGCCGGCACGAGCGGTCCCGATCCGTAGGGCCCCTCGGTGACGGGCGTCTGCCCCGGCACTGTCTTCGGCGTGGACGCGCACCCCGCGAGCAGCAGAGCCGCCCCGACAGTGAGAACCAAGGGCCGGTTTCCGGTAGCCGAGCGGGGAGGGAAGGGCGCTCTGCGTGCGGAGATCATCGGCGATGGGTGGCATGTCCACGCGGGCCTCGCAATCGCGTGGCCCTGCATGCCGGAACGGACCGGGCGGCCGCGCGAGACACCGCGGGCCGCCCGGCCGCGCCGCCTGGGCTAGGCCGCCAGAGGCTGCGCGGCCAGGCGGCGCTCAGCCACCTGCGTCCGCATGGACTTCTGCAGCTTCTCGAAGGCGCGGACCTCGATCTGCCGCACTCGCTCGCGGGAGATTCCGTACTGCTGCGACAGCTCCTCCAGCGTGGTGGCGTTGTCCTTCAGGCGCCGCTCGATCAGGATGTGGCGCTCGCGCTCGTTCAGGGTCTTGAGCGCGTCGCCGAGCAGGGCCTTGCGCCCGGTCAGCTCCTCGCGCTCGGCCAGTTCGCTCTCCTGGCCCTCCCCGTCGTCGACCAGCCAGTCCTGCCACTCGCCCTCGCTGTCGGCGCGGACGGGGGCATTCAGGCTGTGGTCGGGCGCGGCCAGGCGGCGGTTCATGTTGACCACGTCCTGCTCGGGCACGGCCAGCATGGTGGCGATCTTGGCCACCTGCTCGGGCTTCAAGTCGCCGTCCTCGATCGCCTGCATCTGCCCCTTGAGGCGGCGCAGGTTAAAGAACAGCTTCTTCTGCGCGGCGGTGGTGCCCATCTTCACCAGCGACCAGGAGTGTAGGATATACTCCTGGATCGCGGCCCTGATCCACCACATCGCGTAGGTCGCCAGGCGGAAGCCGCGGTCCGGATCGAAGCGCTTGACCGCCTGCATCATGCCGACGTTGCCCTCGCTGATCAGCTCGCCGACCGGCAGGCCGTAGCCGCGGTAGCCCATGGCGATCTTGGCCACGAGGCGCAGGTGCGAGGTGACGAGCTTGTGCGCCGCCTCGGTGTTCTCGTCGTCCCGCCAGGCGCGCGAGAGGGACAGTTCCTCCTCCGGCGTCAGCATGGGGAACTTGCGGATCTCCTGCAGGTAGCGGGAGAGGTTGCCCTCCGGGGCAACGTTGATGACGGCAGCAGCCATGGGTGGGCTCCTTCTCGTCTGGCGCGACGGGTTCCCTCCCTTACGGCGGGGGAGACGAGTCGGTTCCGGCGATTGGCTCGGGGGCGCGGGGATCGGCTGTCACGATCCGGACAACCCCCTGACGCAGCGAGGTTCCCGGCAGCCGGCTCGACACCGCACGCCCGCGATGCCGATGTCGCAGTTCATAGAGGACCGGCTGGGTCCTGTCAACGAAAGGCCGGGTTTGTTCACGCGATGGTGCACTGCGCAAAGGGCTTACGCGTGATCGCAAGCAGCCTCGCGCGCGCCACGGCGGCGCGTCGGCGGCAGGGCGAGGGCAGCCTCGCAGCAAGCAAGGTCGGGCTCTCCCTCCGCTGCCATTCCAACGACCCAAGGGGGTCGTCGGAACCTTTGGCAGCTACGCCCAGACCCGCCAAAGGCCCGAGGCCTTTGGAAACCACTTGCTTAAACAAGTGGATTCCAAAGGCTTGCCTTTGGCGGAGTTTGAGGCAGAGCCTCAACCTTCGCTTCCCTTCTCCGGCACCTCCTAGCCGAGCGACAGCAGCGACAGCAGCGCCGCGAGGTCAGCCGGCGGCGGCGTCTCAAACGAAAGCGGCGTCCCGGTGCGCGGATGGGCGAAGCCGAGCCGTGCCGCGTGCAGCGCCTGGCGGGGAAAGTCGAGCAGCGTGCGCCGCGTCGCCTCGGGCAGCGCCTTCGCCGCCGCCGGCACGCGGCGCAGGTAGACCGGGTCGCCGACCAGCGGGTGGCCGCGCATGGCGAGGTGGACGCGGATCTGGTGGGTCCGCCCGGTGTCAAGCCGGCACTCCAGGCGCGACGCCGCGGCCTCGTGCACGCCCACCGTGCGGTAGCGGGTGAGCGCGTGCTTGCCGCCGCGCGCGACCACGGCCATGCGCTTGCGGTCGCGCGGATCGCGGCCGATGGCGCCCTCGATCTCGCCGGCCGGCGGCACCGGCATGCCCCAGGCGAGGGCGACGTAGGCGCGGTCGAGGTCGCGCGCGGCGAAGGCGGCCGACAGCGTGGCCAGCGCCGCTTCGGTCTTGGCGACGACCATCACGCCCGACGTGTCCTTGTCGAGCCGGTGCACGATGCCGGGGCGCCGCTCGCCGCCGATGCCGGGCAGGCTGTCGCCGCAATGCGCCAGCAGGGCGTTGACCAGCGTGCCGTCCTCGTTGCCGGGCGCCGGGTGCACCACCAGCCCGGCGGGCTTGTCGAGCACCAGCAGGTCGGAATCCTCGTACAGGATCGCGAACGGAATGGACTGCGGCTGCGGCCTCGCCGCCACCGGGGGAGGCGGGCGCAGCTCGTAGCGGCTGCCTTCGCGCACCGGCTCGGCCGGGTCGGCGGCGGGGGCGCCGTCGCGGGTGACGCGGCCGTCCACGATCAGGGCCTTGACCCGGGAGCGCGACATCGTGCCGATGTGCCCGGCGAGGAACCGGTCCAGACGCTGCCCCGCGGAGCCCTCGGGCGCCAGCACGCGCAGCGGGTCCGGGGGCTCGCAGGCCGGGGGCTCGCAGGATGGTCCGGGCACGAGGGGCATGTCGTCCATGGCCGCCGGGATAGACGGGATCGGCCCCGGTCGCGAGCCCGGCGCGGCGCCGGGCTCGCGACCGCGACGATGGCCGCGGACCCGGCGCGGCGCCGGGCGACGGGAGGGGCTGGATGCGGGCGCTGACGATCCTGGTGGTGGCGATGGGGGTGCTGATCGTGGCCGGCGTGGTGGGCCTGGTCGGCGTGGTGGCGAGCCGCGTCGCCGCGCACCGGCCGGCGGCGCCCGTGGCGCTGGTGCTGGACGAGCCCGCGGGGACGCGCATCGCCGGCGTCGCGGCGGTGGCGGACGGCCTGGCGGTGCAGCTCCAGGGCGGCGGGGCGGACCGCGTGGTGGTGGTGGACTCGCATCTGCGCGTGGTGGGGCGGGTGGGCCTGGCGCCCTGAGCCGGCGCGGCCACGGTCCGGGCGCGGGCGTGTGCCACGCGGGCCGGACACGGGCGTGCGCCACGCGGGGGTTGCGGAGCGCCGGGTCGTGCCGTAGAGAACCGGCCGGCCCGAGCGGTCCCGTTCGTCTAGAGGCCCAGGACACCGCCCTCTCACGGCGGTAACACGAGTTCGAATCTCGTACGGGACGCCAGGACTCTTTCAGCCGAAGACCACCGACAACAGTCGCCGCAGCCTTGATGGGGCAGGCGCCGTCACCTCCTCCCGACCCTCGGCACGGTGGGAGGCCATGTCGGCGGACCCGGGCTCGTCCGCGAAACGGTCCCGCTCTCCCGGCCGGGTTTTCTTCCCCGTGCCTGCCGATCATAGTGCTCCCTGGCAGAACGAATCCCGGGGAACGCCGTGAAGAAGACGACCATCGCGATCGGCGCCGTCTGCCTGGCCGCCGTCGCCCTCGGGGGCGGCTACGCCTGGGCGATGCACGAGGGGCAGGCCGAGCTGCAATCGGCGGTCGACGGCCTGCGCGGGCCTGGGTCCCGACGCCTCGTTCAGCTACGCGGCCTCCCAAGTCCACCCGTTCCGGCGCTCCGCCGACCTGTCCGCGGTGGTCCTGCGGCAGGCCGACGGCACGCTGTGGACCGCCGACCACGTGAGCGTGGCGGGTGGCGGCCCGGGCAGGATCGGCGCGCTGCATGCCGATGCCGTGCACGCCGCCCGGAGCGGCGATTCGGCCACCGCCGCCACCCTGGACGGCCGCGACATCACCATGCCGCCGGCCGCTCCCGGCCAGGCCGCCGGGTTCGATGCCGCCTCGGTGGCCTTCGCCAACCTGACGGCGCACGGCCTGGCGCTCACGGCCGGCGGCAGGCTCGCGAACGCCGACGGGGCCAGCGTCGACGACTATGGCGCGGGCCGTGCCTCCACGGTCGCGATCGAGGGGTTCTCCGCGCCCATCCCCGCCTCGGCCTACGCGGACCACGCGGGCTTCTCCCGGTTCAGGCTCTCGGGGATCGACCTCGCCTCGCTCGCCGACGCGCTGGTCCGCAGGACCGACGTGGCGAAGCCGACCGTGGGCCGCGTCGACCTGCAGCTGGACGGCGTGCTGGTCGGCCAGGGCGGCTCGCCGATCCTCCGCCTCGCCAGGGCCGTGGTCGCGAGCGCCTCGGGAGAGGGCCTCGCGGTCTCCACCGCGACCGCCGACGTGTCCGGGTTCTCGCTGACGCCGGTCGACGCGTCGTCGCGCGCATCCCTGCAGACGATCGGCCTGGACGCCATCAGGGGCGGCCTGTCGCTCGCCTCCTCGTACGCCACGGCCGGAGGCGTGCTCCAGGTGGCGCCGCTGACGATGCAGGTGGACGGGCTCGGGTCCCTGGAGGTCGCCGTCAAGCTCGCCCGCGTCGACGCCCCGGGCACGACACGCGGCGCGAGCGTCTGGGAGGCCGCCGGAATCCGCCAGGATGGCCAGCTCGCCTCGGCGTCCCTGCTCTTCAGGGATGCCGGCCTGCGCGACAGGCTGCTGGCCCTGGGGGCACGGCGCACCGGTCTGACGCCCGACCAGCTGGCCGGCCAGGCCGTCGAGCGCATCGGCTCGGACCCGACGTTCTCCCTCATCCCCGGAGGCGGCCAGGCCCGCCAGGCCCTGGCCTCGTTCGTGTCGGCGGGAGGCATGCTGCGGGTCGCGCTCAATCCGCCGTCGCCGATCGCCCTGAGCGAGGTCCTGCGGACGTCACGGCGCGATCCGGTGTCCCTGGTCGCCAGCCTGGGCCTCGCTGTGAGCGGCGGACCGCAGACCAAACCCGGCACGGCCGGGAACTAGCACCGTCCGGGAGGCCTCCCGGACCGGGAATGCCGCGCGGCCCCTGTTGACGGATCGTCTTGTGCGAGGCCCGGCCCGGGCAGAATCCGGCCCCGCCTGTCGCCGGCGCGGCGTCCGGCATCGGCGGGATCGCTACTGCACCGGCGCCGGGTAGTCCTTCCAGACCCATTCCAGCGCCTCGGCCATGGTCTGCGCCTCGACGGCGTTGTCGACGTGGGCGGCGTTGCGGGCGAACACGAACTGGTAGGGGTAGCCCTTGGCGGCCAGCACCTGCGCCATCTCCTCGTTCGCCAGCACCCAGTCGTGCATGCCGTCCGCGAGCGCGCCGACGTAGTAGAACAGGTCGCGGTCGCCCACCTCGAACCAGTAGCGGATCGGCTTGCGCGCGGCGTTCGGGATCAGCGGCGCGCCGTCGGACGCGTCGGACGGCGTCGCGGCGCCGCCCTGCGCCGCGAGGCCCGGCCTGCGCGGCCCGGGCCAGTCGCCGTGGTACTCCCAGGCGCCGCCGGGCAGCGCGGGGTCGTGCGGCCATTGCTGGTTCACCATCGTCGGCGAGTAGCCGAGCACCCGGTGGTACAGCTCCGGGTGGAACCAGGCCATCGTGAACGCGGCGGCGGCGCTCGAGCTGAAGCCCATCGTCGCGCGCGCGTCCGGGTCGCGCGTGAGGCGGACCCGGGCGTCCTGCTCGACGCGCGGCAGCACCTCGCGCTCGACCCACTCGGCGTAGCGGCCGGACACCTCGTCGTACTCGCGGCCCCGCTCGCTGCCCTGCGCGTCCTGGCCGCCCGCGCCGATGCCGATCGCCACCATCGGCGGCAGGCGGCGCGCCTGGATCAGCGCGTCGAGCACGGCGAACAGCATCGCCTCCTTGAAGAAGCCCGCCGGGCTGCCGTCGCCGAACACGATGAACGGGGCCTCCGTCCCGGGAACGTACTGCGCGGGAACGTAGACGTCGACCTGGCGCGTCCAGGCGCCGGGATGGCTCGCGGGGACGAGCAGGTCGGACCGGTCGCCGGCCGCCGTGGCGCCGGCGTTGATCGCGGCGTTGTGGCAGCCCTCCGCGTCGTCGCGGATCACGCCGGGCCGGTAGATCACGCTGTCCGCCGAGGACAGGGTGAAGGAGCGGACCGCCCCGCGCGGCACGTCGGGCCGCGCCAGCGTCTCGGGCGCGGCCGCGTGCGTCGGGCCGATGATGAAGTTGCCGTCCTGCTGCGGCGAGGGAAGCTGGCCGTCGGCAAGCTCGGTCGCCTTCGGATAGCGCGGGTTCGCCGGGTCGCGGGTGGGCGGCGCGGTCGCCAGGTCCAGGCCGCCGGTGTCGATGAAGAACGGAGCCGCCGGGTCGGCCGTGTTCGCCCCGGCCGGGACCGACGCGTTGCCCGGCGGGCAGGCGGCCCCTGCCGCGGGAGCCACCGCCAGCGACGCGGCCACAAGGACGGCCTGGACCCGGTTCATCCGCACCTCCTCGGGGCACCCCTGCCCGCCGAGCGGCCACGGTACGAAGCCGCCGCCGCCGTGTCGACCCGGGCGGGTGCGCCAGCGAAGGGAAGCGAGCAAGGTTGAGGCTCTGCCTCAAACTCCGCCAAAGGCAAGCCTTTGGAATCCATTACTTAAGCAAATGGTTTCCAAAGGCCCCATGTTTGAAGGAGAGGGCCTTTGGCGGGTCCGGGCAGAGCCCGGCCTTGCTTGCTGCGGCCCCCGCCGAACCGACCCGTTCCCCGGCCCGGCGAGGGCGCCTCCGCCGCGCCGGCCGCGCGCTTTACACCGTGGCGGGTGTCGCCCTAGCTTCCGGGCGAGCGAACGCGATGGGATCATGCCGCCCGTGCCTGCGACACCGACCTGGGAGCTGGCTGGCCCGTATGGCCCCGAGCGGTGGCTCGGGCAGCCCGGCGCCTACGAACAGGTGTTCCTGGCCGGCGAGCGGATCAGCCTCGACCCCGGCGACGGCGAGCTGCACCTCCTGCGCCCCCGCGGGTCGAACTGCCCGCACCCCGGCCCCTGGCCGTTCGCCTTCGGCTTCTGCCCCGAGTGCGGCGCTGCGCTGCCCCCGCCGCCGCCTGAGCGCGAGGCGCAGGCCTGGTCCTCGCCCGCGAACGCCGCCTCCGGCCTGCCGGTGGCCGTGGCGCGCGGCACGCCCGACCCCCTGCGCCGCGCCGAGCTGCCGATGCCCGGCCCGTCGCGCCTGGATTTCTTCGTCGCCGGCACGCCGTCGCGCCTGCTGGCGCTCGACCAGACCACCGCGCGGCTGCACCTCTGGGTGGAGGGACCCTCCGACGCCTTCGAGGGCGGGCGCTGGCGCGCGCTCGCCGACCTGCCCGGCGCGGCCGCGCTGCCGCGCTGGAGCTGGAGCGTCGCCGCCTTCGCCGACGGCGTCGCGATCCCGGGCGGGTCCGGCCCGCTCTGGGTGTCGCTCGGGCCCCGCTCCACCATCCCGCTCGCCGCCGACCCGGCGCTGGGCGTGGGACGTGCCCTGGGCGGCGCCGCGGCGCTGGAGGCTGCGGCGCTGGTGCCCGTTTTGGGGCCAGGAGCGCCGACGCCGGGGCCGCTGGCGGAGGGCGCGCTGGCGGTGGCGTTCCGCTCGCCCGCCTCGCCCGGATGGCAGCGCGTGCCGGTCGAGGGCGGCGCCCCGGCGACGGAGCTGTTCGCCGCGCCCTCGGTCAACGGCCGCGAGGCGTTCTGGGTCGGCCGCCACGGCCGGCTGTTCGCCCGCCTCGACGGCGCGGCGCCCGCCTGCGAGTACCGCCCGTGGCGCGAGGGCTGGCAGCCCATGCAGGGCGTGCGCCCGGTGCTGTCGCCCGACGGGGTGTTCCACCAGCTCGGCCTGCTCGACGGGCGCCAGGTGTTCGAGGCGTTGCTGCCGCCCGGTGCCACGCCGCAGCGCCACGAGTTCGGGCGCTACGTGACGAGCTGCGGCGCCGCCAGCTTCTCGGGCATGAGCCGGTTCCGCGAGCCGTGGGAGCCCAGGCGCATGGAGTACCGCGGCGAGGACGCCTTCCTGCTGCCGCTGCTGGCGTTCGACGCCGAGCGCTTCCTGGTGGCGACCTGCGCGCCGCGCAACGGCCTGGTGAACTTCATCAGGACCGACGAGGCCGCCGACACCGCGCTGGAGTGCCGGATCGGCTTCACCACCGCCTCGGTCGCGCCGACCTTCCTCGGCGTCACGATCCGCGCGGTCTCCGCCTGGGAGATCGTGCCGCTCGTCCACCGACGGACCCTGCTCGTGTACGACCTGCGCGCCAACCGCTGCCACCGCTGGCCGCTGGACGGCGGCGGCCCGGACGATGCCTAGCCACGCCCGCCGCCGTGCCTGCCCCGCAGCGCCCGCGTCCGCCTTCGTGCCCGGTTTCATGACGGCCTTCGCGCCCGCTCTTGCGCGCGCTTTCGCGGCAACCCTCGCGATCGCCGCGGCCCTCGTCCTGCCGGCGGCCGCCGCCCGGGCCGAGGTGCCCTCGCTCTACCTGGTGCAGAACTCAGGCTGGATGGAGCCGTTCTTCGCCGACCGCGCCTCGCCGTTCAAGCCGCTGCTCTCGGCCCTGGTCGACGCCTCGCACACCGGGCGCACCATCATCGCCGACTTCAGCCAGGACGGGCAGGTGCCCGGCCGCCGCTCGCCCCAGGTGGACTACGACGGCCCGTTCGCGCCCGCGCCGGTGCACGCGGCGATCGACGCCCTGGCGCTGGCGGTGCGCCCGGGCGGGCGGCTCGCCGACGCGGACTTCGACGGCGCGCTGGTGCGCTCGCTCGACACCGTGCTGGCGGGCCGGCCCGGCATCGTGTGGATCGTCACCAACAACAAGAACTCCCCCAACAACAGCGCCGAGATCGACCGCAACACCCGCGGCTTCGCCGAGCTGGTGCGCAGCAGCGACGCCCTGCCTTTCGTCGCCGCCTACCCGGTGCGTATGCCGGTCACCGGCCGGCAGTACACCGAGCGCGGGCTGATCATCTACGCCATCGCCTACGGCGACGAGGCGGCCGCGGTGCTGTCGCGCACGGTGGACGCGGCGCCGATGCGCGCGCTGTTCACCGACCCGCCGTTCCGCCTCAAGCACCTGGAGCAGGCGCCGCTGGCGTTCACCGTCACCGGGGCCGACGCCCCGGTCGCGGCCTCCATCCTGCCCGATGGCGGCATCCTGCTGCGGGGCGTGCCGTCGGGCGGCGACGCCACGGTGCGCGTCGCCGGCACGCTGCGCTCGGAGTACTACCCGCAGACCATCGTGGCCGCCGACGTGGCGCTGGCCTGGTCCGCGCTCGACGGCGTGGCCGACCCGCGGACGCTCGCCGCCGCCGTGGAGCCGCAGTCGATCCGTCACCTCGCCTCGGACGCGGGGCAGGACGTGACGCTGGCGCTGCACACCCCCGCCGTGCCCCGCCCGCCCGGTCTGGCCGGGCTGTTCGCGCAGACCCGGGTGCTCCGCGGCACGCTGAGCCTGCGCCTGGACAACCTGTCGATGGCGCTCGGCGAGGATTTCGCCGCCAAGATGGGCGACATCGCGGCCCTCGACCAGCTTCCCGACGTGTTCGCCGACTACCAGAAGGTGACCGCCGCCACCGCGGTCCTGCCGGTCACCCTGGCCGTGCATTTTTCTCCGTTGCCGCTGATCGCGGCGCTGGCGGCGGCGGCGCTGACGCTGCTCGCCCTGGCCGCGGCGCTGCTGGTCCTGGCCCGCGCCCGGCAGTACAGCGTGCCGATGGACGGCCGCAGCCGCTCCTTCGCCCTGCGCCCGATGCAGTCGCGGACCGTGGCGCTGGCCGACGGCCGCGCGCTGGTGGTCACCGGCCGGCTGTTCGGCCCGCACCGCCACGCCGTGCTGGACCGGCCGCGAAAGCCGCCTCGGTGAGCCGCGCCCGCGCCGCCCGCGCGCCCGCGCGCCGCCCGCCTCCGCCGCCCGCCCATCGGGCCCCTTCGCCGCCCGCGACGCCTCCGCGTGCCGACCCGATCCCTCCGAACCCGCGACCCTCCCGAGGTGCAGATGGCCGAACCCACGCGTCCGAATGCCGCCCCGGTCCCCGCCGGGCCGCCCGGCTACCGGATTCCGCCGCCGCAGACGGGTCCCGCCCCGGCAGCGCCCAGCGCCGCGGCCCCGTCCTCCGCGGCCCCGTCCTCCGCGGCGCCGTCCTCCGCCGCCCCGTCCCGGGCGGCCACGCCTCCCGCCGCCCCGACGGGCACGGCCACGACCTCCGGCGGCGCCCCGCTCCGCGAGCCCGTGCTGATCGGCGGCCTGACGCAGAACGGGGCGATCCTGGGGGCCGCCGCGATGCTGGCGCTGGCGGTGGTGTTCTTCGTGCTGCGCGGCGCGGTGCGCAGCCACCTGATCGCCAACCGGGCCACGCTGTCGTCGGCGAACGGCGCGTCCTGGGCGCTGTTCACCTTCCTGTTCGTCGCCGCGTTCACCGTGGTGTTCGGGCTGATCGGCGACTTCTGGACGCTGGCGTCGTTCGTCGTGCCGCTCGGCGTGCTGAGCCTCGTCACGCTGGTGCTGTTCGTCGTGCTGTTCAATTCCGCGACCCGGATCGGCCGTTGAGCCGGCCTCCGCCCGTGCCGCGCCGCCCCCTGGCAGGCCCCACGCGAAGCCGCCAGACAGGCTCCACGCGAAGCCGCCAGACAGGCCCGGCGCGAAGCCAGGCAGGCCCGGCGCGCAGCCGCCGGACAGGAGCGTGCGATGTCGGACCGCGCTGACGTTCCCGCCGCCGCGGCCCGCGCCGCGGCACCCCCGAAGATCACCAAGCTGCGCCCGACCCTGTTCGTGGCGCTGGGCGGCACCGGCAAGGAGATCGTGCTGCGCCTGCGCCGGCGCATCCTGCAGAACGACTGGGGCACCCCGGGCAGCCCCCGCCGGCTGCGCGACATCGCCGACTTCCCGATCGCCTCGTTCATCTATTTCGACACCGACACGACCGAGGCGGTGGAGACCGACCGCGCCCAGCGCTCGGACCCGCTGTCGCGCGCCGTCGCGTTCAAGGACGCCGAGCGCCTGCAGCACGGCGTGGACGTGATGCGCTACATGCGCGAGCTGGACAGCTACCCGCACATCCGCGCCTGGCTGCCCGACGGCGACCTCGCGTCGATCAACACCGAGAAGGGCGCGGGCCAGGTCCGCTCCATCGCGCGCCTGCTGTTCTTCGACCAGTTCGGCCGCTTCCAGCACATGGTGCGCGAGCAGGGCAACGCCGTGCTCAACAACATCGGCCGCCAGCAGCAGCTCGCCGACCTCGGCCTCGACATCGAGCACGAGCTACGCGTGGTGGTGATCGCCTCCTCCGCCGGCGGCACCGGCTCCGGCAGCTTCATCGACGCGGGCCTCGCGATCCGCTCGATGCGCGACCCCAAGCCCGCGCAGGTCGATCTCGTGCTGATGCTGCCGGGCGGTTTTCGGGGTGCCGGGCTGCAGCGCGTCAACGCCAACAGCTTCGCCGCGCTGATGGAGCTGGAGCACGTGATGCGGCCCGGCTCCAGCCCGCCCTACGTGGACCGCTGGACCAGCGACGGCGCCAGGCCGTCCAACCTGCTGCCGTTCAGCGAGGCGTACCTGATCGACACCACCAACGTCTCGCGCGACCAGACCGGCGACATCAACCACCTGTACGACATGGTCGCCGACGTGCTGTTCGAGGATTTCGGCTCGAGCGAGTTCTCCTCGCGCAAGCGCTCGATCTCGGTCAACACCGGGCAGTACAAGCTGGTGAACTACCTGCCGCCGCTGCCGGAGCGCTTCGGCCACCAGTCGCTGTCCTACAGCTGCGCCTACTCCTCGTTCGGCCAGGCCACGATCGTGACCAAGGGCCTCGCCGCGCTGGACGCCGCCTCGGTGGTGGCCTCGCGGCGGATGATCCAGTCGTTCTTCAACGTCGCCCAGGCCGGCTCCGGCCGCCTGCCCACGCCGGACGAGCGCCAGGAGTTCGTCGAGAGCAACTTCCACCTGGGCGCGACCACCTTCGAGGACACGCTGCAGGGCGTGGACGACGACACCATCAACGAGCCAGCGCTGATCGGCGAGCTGATCAAGCAGGACACCGGCGACACCGTCGAGACCCGGCTCGCCGACCAGATCCACCGCCGCCACCAGGAGGAGATCCTGGCCTCGGGCGACCTGCGCAACTGGCCGACCCAGGCGCTGCGGGTGTTCGAGGAAAGCCGCGACGACGTGGTCGGCCGCATGGACCACGTCGCGGAGTACGGCCCGTCCGGCGCGGCGATCAAGGCGAACCGGCAGCGCATGGTCCGCTTCCTGCGCTCGGACGACGAGGGCGCGGTGCGCGCCCTGCTGTTCCGCTTCCTCGACAACCGAGCGCGCGGCGGGCTGGACTACACGATCCGGCTGGTCTCGGAGGCCAAGCTCCGCCTGGAGGAGGAGGGGCGGCGCATCGCCGACATCCGGCACCGCTACGAGGCCCGCGCCGAGCGGGTGCGCGCGCGGTTCAACCTGTCGCTGGAGAACCTGCGCGACGCCGGGCGCAGCCGCCTGCTGCTCGGCCCCGACCGCAAGGCCGCCGAGAAGTTCCTCGACCACCTGCGCGAGGAGAGCGCGTACTACGTCAAGCTGCGGCTGCGCGCGGTCGCCGCGGCCGAGGCGGTGGAGTTCGTCGCCGACGTCTCGCGCGACCTCGGCACCCTGCGCGGCCGCGACGCGGAGGGCCGCGAGACGTGGGACGGCGCCATCGCGGAGCTGGTCGAGGGCCGCCACCGGGTCGAGCGCGTCCTGGGCCTGCTCGACGACGAGGCGGCCCTGCTCAGCGACGCGGTGGCGCGGCAGAACGCCGGCACCTACATCGTGCTGCCCGATGCCGACGCCGAGGCGGAGGGCCTGCTGGAGTTCGCGCAGCCGGAGATCGACGCCTGGGCCGCCGCGGTGTTCACCGGCGAGGGCGGCTCGCGCGCGCTGTTCCCGCGCCTGGAGAACCCTGGCCAGCTCGCCGAGCTGCTGGCCAAGCTGCGCGGCTACGCCCGCCAGCAGCTCGCCCCGCGCGCCGAGCGGCTGCGTTCGGTGCGCGAGATCCTGGCCGCGCTGGAGCCGGAGCAGCGCCGGGACATCCTGCGCGGGGCGATGCGCCGGGCGATGCCGTGGGTGAACGCGAAGTTCGACCGCCTCGGCGACGGCCTGCCGATGGGCGACCGCTACAAGCTCTACGTCGCGGTGGAGGACGGACACAGCTTCGGCGCCTCGCTGCGCGACGAGGTGCGCCAGGCGATCCCGGCGGCGCTCGGCTTCGGCGCTTGCGAGATCGTCAGCTCCGGCCTGCACGACCGGCTGGTGATCTACTGCGAGCTGAGCGGCATCCCGCTCGACACCATCGTGCCGCTCGGCGACACCTGGCGGCGCGACTACAGGCTGGAGCGGCGCGGGCCGCTGCCGCTGCACAATCACCGCTCTGCCGTGCGCTTCGCCAACCCCGTGGTGCCGACCACCCTCGAGATCGAGGACATGCGGCGGCTGATGGGGATGTTCCTGCGCGCCGTGTGCTTCGGCATCCTGCAGCGCAACCCCGGGCCGGAGGCGGCCTACAAGCTCGACCTCGGCCACAACGACTGGGAGGATGTCGGCTCGGAGCGCGACATCCGCGCCGACGGGCTGCTGGACAGCCACCGCGCCGAGGTGGGCGCGGCGCTGGAGCGGTTCGAACGCGCGCTGTCGCCGATCCAGGTGCTCGCCGCCTCGGTGCTGCTGCGCTGGACCGGCAGGCAGGCCTACGCCGCGCGCCGCGTGCAGATCGACCTCAACCGCAGCGAGCGGCGCCCAGGCCTGCTGCAGCGCGTCGCCCTGGAGGCATCCGACCTGTACCTCGCCCGCTTCCGCCAGATGGACGGGGCCGCCGCCCTCGGCCGCGTCGAGGACCTGCAGAAGGCGCTCGAGGACACGATCGCGACCTGGACGAGCGAGGTGGCGACCAGCGTGGACGACATCGACCCGTTCGACTCCAACAAGAACCCCGACGACCCGCCCGCCCTGCGCGCCACCGACAAGCGCGCGATCGTGCCGGGACGCTTCGCGACCGCCAGCCTGACCGAGCTTGCGACCCGCGGGCAGCGCGCCTCGGCATCGACGCTCGCCTCGGCCCCCGCTCCGGCCCTGGCGGCGGGCGCGGCAGGCCTGGCGACCGCGTGGATGCTGTCGGTGCGCAAGACGCTGCTCGGCCCCTACGACCTGGCGCAGCTCCGCGCGATGGCCGCGCGCGGCGAGCTGGCGGAGGGCACCAACGTCAGGGCGGCGGACGCCGCGTCCTGGACCAGGGTGCGCGACGTGCCGCTGCTGCTCGCGCTGCTGCACCCGGAGGATCTGCCCGACGACGAGGAGGCCGCCGACGCGCTGCCGGACGACGAGTGAGCCTCCCCGCCGCCAGCACCCCGCGCCCCGGCGAGCCGGCGGCCGACCCGCTGCGTTGCGCGTCCTGCGACCGGGTGCAGGGCAGCGCGGTCGCGTTCTGTCCGTTCTGCGGCGCGGCGCAGCACGGCGCCGCCGCGCCGCAATCCGCCACGCCACACCCCGTCCCGTCGCAATCCGCCGTGTCACCGCCGCTTCTGGACGTCGACACCGTCTGGAACCGGTCCATCCACGGCGGCCCGCTCGTTCCGACCCCGGATGGCAGGCCACCCCCCGTGCCGGCCCAGCCAGCCCCGCAGACCGGGCCAGCGCAGACCGGGCCAACGCAGGTCGTGCCAGCGCGGATCGAGACGATGCAGGCCGCGCCAGCGCGAGGCGGCCCGCGATCGCCGTGGACGCTGCGGCGCTCCGCCGGCGTCGTGGCCGCCCTGCTGCTCGGGGCGATCGGCCTGCGCCAGGTCCTGGCGCCCGCGCCGAGGGCCACGCTCGTGGTCCGCGTCCACGGGCCCGGCGGCGCCGCGATCACCGCGGGGCACGTGCTGGTCGACAACCGGCAAGCGGGCGTGCCGGGCCAGAGCCTCGTGGTCGCGCCGGGCAGCCACAGGGTGGCGTTCGACGAGCCGGGCTGGCGTCCGGACTCCCGCTCGGTCAGCGTCGCCCGCGACGCGACCCTGGCCGTCGACCTCGCCGTGCAGGAGCTGCCCGCCCACCTCGCGCTCGCCACCGAGCCGGCCGGCGCCACGCTGCGCATCGGCGGCCGTTCCTACGGCCAGTCGCCGCTGGGCGTCGACCTCCGGCCGGGCAGCTACGAGCTGGCCGTGACCCTGGGCGGCTACGCGACCAGGATCGTGCCGGTCACGCTGGCGCGCGGCGAGCAGCGCAGCGTCAGCGTCGACCTCGCCCCCATGCCTGCCCCGGTGCCTGTCCCCGTGCCCGTCCCGGCGGCGCCGCCTCCCGCGTTGCCGCCCGCCGCGCCGCCGGTGCGCCTTGTCGCGCCGCCGTTCGGCCGGGGCGTGGTGAGCGCCCCCACCCCGCTGCAGGCCGCGCCGTCCGGCGGCGCGGACACCCTCGCCCTGCTCGCCGCCGCCTCCGAGGTGCAGGTCCAGGCGGAGGCCGTGACCGACGAGCCCTGGCTCCAGCTCCGCGCCGACGGCCGGCAGGGTTTCGTGCGCGGCGACGCGGTGGAGTCCTGGGACGCCTGGGCGCAGCGCAACGTCGCCGACGGCGCGATCGAGGCGGTGACGCCGGACCTGCGCGTGGTGGTCGCCGGCCGGGCCTGTCCCCTGGCCGGCGTGCGCGTCCCCGAGCGCGGCTCCTCCGCCGCCGGCCTCGCCCGGGCGGCGGGCGGCGTCAGCGCCGCGCTGCGCGGGACGGCCGCGCGCTGCACGCCGCGCGACACCGCGAGCTTCCAGTGCAAGACGTCGGAGGGGCGCGACATCGCCGAGATGCTGCTGCTCAACGGCGCCGCCGTGACGGCGGAGGGGGCGCTGCCCTACTATGCCGACGCCCAGCGCAGCGCACGCGACAGGCAGAAGGGGGTCTGGTCGGAGTGATCGTCAGGACCATGCGCCGTTCCCCGCCTGCCCGGATGCCGTTCGCCTCCAAGCTGTTCGGCCCCAAGCTGTTCGGCCCGGTGCTGTTCGGCGCGGTGCTGCTCGCCGTGGTGCTGCTCCAGGCGGGATGCGCCACCAGGCTGGCGTCAATGTCGGCGGAGCAGCGCCAGGACATCCTGCCGTCGTTCCGCCAGGGCCGCACGGTGCTGGACTGCCGGGTGGCCTGCTCCTGGCAGTGGTTCGCCCGCCGCCAGACCCTGGCCACGCTGTACGCCACGCAGCAGTGGAACCAGCTCGCCGGCGAGGTCTCCGAGATCGGCTACCAGGAGGATCTGGCCTATTTCTGGCTCGGCCGGGCGGCCGAGGCCGAGGGCTACCTGCCCGCCGCCGCCCGCTACTACGCCATCGCCGGCGCGCTGACCCGGATCGGCGACAGCGCCCTGCACTGCACGGGCGTGAGCATGGGCGGGTGCTTCGGCATCAACGTGCCCGCGGAGTCTCACGCCCGGCTGAACGCGGTGCAGGCCACGCTGGCCACCGCGTTCCGGATGCAGCAGCAGGCGTCGCAGCAGCCCGGCGGCGCAGCCTATCGACCCGTTGCGGCTCCGCCCGCCACGGCGTCGTTCCAGCCGCCAGCGGTCCTCCCGCAGCCGGACGCGCGGCGTGCCGCGCCGCAGCAGGCACGGCTGCCGCAGCCGCCGGTGGCCCGGACGCAGGCGCTTCAGCCTGCCGTCGCGCCCGTCTCCAGGGTACCCGACGATGAGATCGAGCTGCCGCCGATCCGGCGGTGACGCGGGCCGGGCGGGTCGGCGGAAAGCGGGCAAGGTTGAGGCCCCGCCTTCAAGCACTGGGCCTCAAACTCCGCCAAAGGCGAGCCTTTGGAATCCACTTGTTCAAGCAAATGGGTTTCCAAAGGCCTCAGGCATGGCGGGTCCGGGCAGAGCCCGGCCTTGCTTTCTGCCTTGGCGACGGTGCCGCCGCCCGCGCTTGCGCCACCGCCCGCCCGATGGTCCATTGCCGCGCGGCGAGCGGGCCGCGGCGATCCCGCCCCCCCCCGCCATGCCGGGCGGCGGCTCGCGCGCGGTGCGCGGGCGGACCCGGACACATCCGGAGCGGACACGCCATGGCCTCACCCACGACACTGCGCGAGATCTCGGGGCTGGCCCCGACCCTGCCGTCGCTCGCCGGCTCCGCCCTGGTGATGATCGACCTGCAGAACACCTACCGCGAGGGCGTGATGCAGCTCGCCGGCGTGGAGCCCGCCCTGGCCGAGGCCAAGGTCCTGCTGGAGCGCGCGCGCGCCGCCGGCGCCCCGGTGATCCACATCCGCCACGAGGCCGGCGCCGGCTCGCCCTACGACACGGCGGCGCGCATTGGCCAGATCAGCGACGAGGTGGCGCCCAGGGACGGCGAGACCGTGATCACCAAGTCCTACCCCGACGCCTTCGTCGGCACCGACCTGGAGGCGACGCTGCGCGCCACCGGCAGGACCGACGTCGTGCTCGCCGGGTTCATGACCCACATGTGCGTCAATTCCACCGCGCGCGGCGCGTTCAACCGCGGCTTCCGGCCGGTGGTGGTGACCGCCACCACGGCGACGCGCGACCTGCCCGGGCCGGACGGCACCGTGGTCCCGGCGGCGGCGATCCAGGCCGCCAGCCTGAGCGGGCTCGCCGACCTGTTCGCGGTGCTGGCGCCACGGGCCTCGGACCTGCCGGATTGAGCCAGCGAAGGGTGAGGCGCCGCCTTCAAGCATGGGCCTCAAACTCCGCCAAAGGCTCGCCTTCGAAAACAATTACTTAAGTAAATCGGTTTCCAAAGGCCTTGGCCTTTGGCGGGTCCGGGCAGAGCCCGGCCTTGCTTGCTCACGAGCCGACGATCCTGGCCGCTGGTATTCCCTACGCCGCCCGGAACTTCACCCGGTCGGCGAACGAGCGCCGGAAGTGCACCACCTTGGGCAGCACCACGGCCCGGCAGTACCCGGCCCCGGGGTTGCGCAGGAAGTAGCTGTCGTGTTCCGCCTCGGCGGGGAAGAACCGCCGCAGCGGCTCGATGGCCGTCACGATCGGCCGCGGCCAGATCCCGGCCTGCCCGATCTCGGCCACCATCTCGCGCGCCACCCTGTCCTGCTCCGCCGACGCGGTCAGCACCACCGAGCGGTATTGGGTGCCAGCGTCCGCGCCCTGCCGGTCGAGCGTGGTCGGGTCGTGCAGGGTGAGGAACACCCGCAGCAGGTCGGCCAGCGCCAGGCGCGCGGGATCGTGGGTCACGCGGACGACCTCGGCGTGCCCGGTCTGCCCGGTGCACACGGCGCGGTAGCTCGGCGACTCCGTGTGGCCGCCGGCGTAGCCCGACTTCACCCGGAGCACGCCCTCCAGCTCCTGGAACACCGCCTCCAGGCACCAGAAGCACCCGCCGCCCAGAACGATCTCCGCTGCGCCGCCGCCGGCCCTGTCACCCGTCCTGTCCACCGTCGCGCTCCCGTGTCCCGCTGCGCCGCGGGAAATGGCGACGCCGCCGCAGGGTTGAAGGGGCCGGCCCGGGGTCGCGGGAGGCCGCCGCGCCGCCAGGGCCGGCATCCGGCGGGGTGCCGTCACCGTAACATCATCGCGCGGGGACCAGGCCCGGCACCCGCACGATGGACCGCCATGACCCGCAGCTTGCCACCACCCCGCCCCGTGTTAGGTTGTCCGCCTCGTGCAGCAGGACGCGCCGCCCCGGTGCACCCGCGCCGCGCGCGCCGCCCCGGGTGTGGGCGGCGGGGAAGGCGGGGAGCGGCGTTGGCAATATCCGAGGCGATCGATGGGGCGTCGTTGCTGCAGCGTTGCGCCGCGGGCGACCAGACTGCGTTTCGCGCCCTCTACGACGCCCATTGCGGCCGGCTGTACGGCGCCGCGCTGCGCATTACCCGCCAATCCTCGCTCGCCGCGGACGCGGTGCACGACGCCTTCCTGCAGGCCTGGCAGAACGCCGCACGCTTCGATCCCGAGCGCGGCGCCGCCGATACCTGGCTGCTTAGCCTGGTGCGCTACCGCGCGCTCGACCTGGCGCGGCGGCGAATGCGCGAGGTGAGCGGCGCCGACCTGCCCGAGGAGGCGGACCCGTCGCCCGGCGCGCTCGCTGACCTGCTGGCGCGCGACGACGCCACGGCGCTGCACGGCTGCCTGGACGAGCTGGACGAGGACCGGCGCTCGCTGATCTGCCTCGCGTTCATGGATGGGCTGACGCACAGCGAGCTGGCGGAGCGCCTCGACGCGCCGCTCGGCTCGGTGAAGTCGCGCATCCGCCGCGGCCTCGCCGCCCTTCGCGCGTGTCTCGACCGATGAGCGGCCCCCCGGACCTGCCCGGCGCCGGCGTCCCGGACGAGCCTGCGGAGGACCTGGCGGCCGAATACGTGCTCGGCTGCCTGGACGCCCCGGCGATGGCGGAGGCGCGCCGACGCATCGCTGCGGAGCCGGGCTTCGCCCGCGAGGTGAGCGACTGGGAGCGCCGCCTGCTGCCGCTGGCGGCCCTGGTGCCGGAGCGCGCCCCGCCCTCCGCGCTGTGGGACCGGCTGGAGCGCTCCGTGGCGGAGCTGCGCGCCACTGGGACCGCCACCGCGACGGATGGCTCTCCGGCCGGGACGGCGGACGCGCGGCCCGCGCCGCTTCTCGCCGCGGTGCCCGGCGTTGGCCGGCCGCAGGACTCCGGGTTACAGGACTCCGGGCGGGCCGGGGTGGTCGACGCCACGGCGCTGCGGCGCAGCGTGCGTCGCTGGCGCCTGGCCACCGCGGCCTCGCTGGCGCTGGCGGCGGGCGTGGCGGGGCTGGCGCTGCGCCGGCCGGTGGAGACGCGCTCGGTCGCGGCGCTGGCGCCGTCCGGCAGCCAGTCCGGGCTGTTCCTGGCGATGGCGCAGCCGGACGGCACGCTGGTGCTGCGCGCGGTCTCGGCGGTGGGGGTGCCGAAGGGACGCGACCTGCAGCTCTGGTCGCTGCCGGACGGCGCGACGGTGCCGGCCTCGCTCGGCGTGCTGCCCGCGGATGGCAAGCAGGTCCAGGCCAGTCCCGCGGCGGGCGGCCAGCTCCTGGTCAGCCTGGAGCCGGCCGGCGGCTCGCCCACCGGCGCCCCCACCGGCCCGGTGGTGTACTCGGGCCGCCTGATCACCGAGTAGCCGGCACGCCGGGGGCGGGCGCGCACGAAGGCAGGCAGGCCCGGAGGCTCTGCCTCCAGTGGGCCAGTGTGCAGAGCGCCGGCGGGACTGCTGAAGGCAGCAGGCAAGGCTGGGCTTTGCCCAGACCCACCAAAGGCCTGAGGCCTTTGGAAACCCATCCTTCAGGAAACGGATTCCAAAGGCTTGCCTTTGGCGGGTCGAGGGCAGAGCCCTCGCCTTGCTCGCTGAATTTCAGGCCGAGACATCACCGCGCCGTGGCCTTCCCTGCTTCGCCGCGCGGGTCCCGGCACTCCGCAGTTGCCAAGGTCCGCGCGGCGGATACGATCGCGTGGCGGCTGTCCGAGTCGGGCCGCGGCATCGCGGCGGGAGCAAACCGCTCCGGGGCCCTGGCGTTGTCCATCGCACGGAGGACCACGGATGACCGACAACCCGCTCGACGACAGCGACGGCGAACGCAACGCCCGGATCGAGAAACGTGCCTACCATCTCTGGGAGGCCGACGGCCGCCCGCACGGCCAGCATGACGAGTTCTGGGAGCGCGCCTCGGAGCTGGTGCGCATGGAGGAGGCGGCGGGCTTCGGCCAGCTGCCCAACCCTGCCACGGTGCCCGGTGCCGACCCGTCGCGGGTGCAGCCGGTCGAGGAGGCGTTCCTCCAGGACAATCTCGGCGAGTTCCCGGACCGCTCCTCCGACCAGGGCGAGCGGCCGCAGACGCCGCGCGCCGCGCTGACCCGCGAGGAGCCGGTGGGCGCCACCCCGCCGAAGCAAGCGAAAGGCAGGGCCGAGGCGCCGGCGAACCCTCCCTCAGCCAAGCCGGACGCCGCTAGGCCTTCCGAAGCCAGGCCGGGTGCTGCCAGGCCGGCGGCCGGCAAGGCTCCGAAGGCGCCGGGTGCCGGGAAACCCGCCAGGCGCTGAGTCGCCTGCGGGAGGATCTGCCGGCATGATCCGGCTGGCGGCCCGGGTCGCCGCCCGGCGAGCTCGGCCGGCATACAGCGACGCTTAACCTTGCCGGTCCATGGTTGTCCGACGCCCTGAAGGACAGCCTCATGCCCCGGCCCCCCCGATCCTCGCTGCGCGCCAAGTTCCTGCTGGGCGTTGCCCTGCTCGTCCTGCTTCAGCTCGGCCTGGGCGGCTTCGCGCTCTACAGCATGGCCCGCATGGACGCGGCCACCGCCGTGATCCGCACCCACACCCTGGTCAGCCTGGAGGAGGGCGCCCAGCTCGCGCGCGCCCTGGAGCGGGTCAGGACGCTGGAGGCCCACGCCGTGGCGCTCCCCGCGACCGCGGATCGCACGGCGGAGGCCGCCGAGATGTCGGTGGCGATGGACAAGCTGCAGCTGGCCCGCGCCCGCTTCGAGCCGGACATCGATCCCGGCGAGGAGCGCGCCCACGTCGCCGAGCTGGACCGGAGCTGGCAGGCCTACCTTCCGGTGCACGACACGCTGGTGCGGCTGTCCGCCACGGACCGGGACCGCGCGGACGCGCTGTTCGTCGGCGAGGCGTCGAGCCGTTTCCGCGCCATCCGCGCCCTGCTGGTCTGGGACAGCACCTACAGCAACGTCCGGGGCGCCGCGGAAGCCAGCCACGGCGCCAAGATCGCCGAGTCCGCCCGCCGGCTGGTGCTGATCGCCATGACCGTCGCGGTCCTGGTCGCGGCGGCGGTCGGGGTGCTGCTGGCGCGCGGCATCTTCGGGCCGCTGGTGGCGATCACCGCCACGATGCGGCGGCTGGCGGACCGCGACCTGGCGGTCGGGATTCCCGGCCAGGGCCGCAGCGACGAGATCGGGGCGATCGCCGCCGCGGTCGAGGTGTTCCGCGATGGCTTGGTCCGGGCGGACCGCCTCGCCGCGGACCAGGAGAGCGAGCATGCCCGCAAGCAGCGTCATGGCGGCCGAATCGCGGAGCTGGTGGGGAGCTTCGAGAGGCAGGTGAGCGGCATGGCGGGCGCGCTCGCCGCCGCCGCGGCCGAGCTGGAGGCGACCGCGGGCTCGATGTCGAGCACGGCGACGCGGACCACGAACCAGGCCGGCAACGTCGCCGCCGCCGCCGAGGAGGCGGGGGCCGGGGTGCAGACCGTGGCCGCCGCCGCCGAGGAACTGGCCGCCTCGGTGCAGGAGATCGGCCGCCAAGTCGCAAGCTCGGCGCGCACCACCGCCGAGACAGTGGCCGAGGCGCGCCGCACCGACGCCGTGGTGCGCACCCTGGCCGAGGGCGCGCAGCGCATCGGCAAGGTGGTAGAGCTGATCACCGGCATTGCGGGGCAGACCAACCTGCTGGCGCTGAACGCCACGATCGAGGCGGCGCGGGCGGGCGATGCCGGCAAGGGATTCGCCGTGGTCGCCTCCGAGGTGAAGAGCCTGGCGCAGCAGACGGCGAAGGCGACCGAGGAGATCGCCGCCCAGGTCGGCCAGATCCAGGCCGCCACGGCCGACGCGGTGGCGGCGATCGAGGGCATCGCGCGTCGCATCGAGCAGGTGAGCGCGATCTCCGGCTCGATCGCCCTGTCGGTGGAGCAGCAGGGCGCGGCCACCGCCGAGATCGCGCGCAACGTGGCGCAGACCGCCGGCAGCGCCCAGGAGGTGACCGCCAACATCGCCGGCGTCAGCCAGGCGGCCGGCGAGACCGGTACGGCGGCGGGCGGGGTGCTGCACGCAGCCCGCGCCCTGTCGCGCCAGGCGGAGCGGCTGACCACGGAGGTCGATGATTTCGTCGCCGCGATCCAGGCGGCGTGACCGGACGGCGCCGCGCCGCGTCAGGACGGCGGCGCGAGATTCGCCACAATGACGCCGGGCGCCACGACGCCCGCCGTCGCCGCGGCCACGCGGTCCCTGCGGCGGCGGCGAAGCCCGGCAAGGCCGGCGGCGAGGAGCAGCAGCACCGGCACCCCAGCGACGTCCACGACCTCCACCATGGCCCGCACGCGCGCCACCGCGTCCTGCTGCCGCAGCCAGGCGGCGCGGAGCCTCGCGCGCAGCACCGCCAGCCCGGCCGCCGACCCCGGCCGCTCGGCCGCCTCCGCCGTGGCGGGCAGCGACGCGCGCACCTCGTGTTCGACCTGCTGGAACCGCGCCTGCGCGGCGGCGGCGATCCGGTCCATCACTGACAGCGGCCTGGCCTGCTCCTGCCCCGGCATCAGCAGCGGCGCCGCCTCGTCGGTCAGGGTGGCCAGGAGGTTGACCACCAGCGCGGCGTCGTCGTTGAACGCCACGGCGTCCGGCTGGCCGAAGAACGTCCGCTCCTCCACCGAGAATCGGTCGTCGAGCAGGTCGCTGTCGGCGAGCACCGCCAGCCGCGCCGGCCGCACGGTCGCGGGCAGGTACGGCGCCGCGTCGTCGGCGCCGGGCGGCGGCGCGGCGAAGGCGGATCGCAGCGTGCCCTCCACCCGGGCGCCGAGCACGCGCGGCCCGCCCTGCGGCCGGAACGCGGCCAGGATCGCGGCCGCGTCGGGGTCGCCGCGCACCGTCGCCACCGGCAGCAGCGCCGAGGCCGGGCCGCTGCCCAGGAACGGCCGGAACTCGACCGCCGCGCCGGGATCGCCCGGACCGTGCAAAAGCGCGCCCGGGCTGGCCACGCTCACCAGGCCGAGCCCCGCCGTGGCAGGATCGGTTCGCGACAGCCCCGGCGCGCCGTCGCGCCCTGGCGCGGCCTCCCGCGACCCTGCCGTCACGTTGAACCATGCGACGTAGCCGACCTCCGCCTGTCCCGCGCCTGGCGCGGCCCGCACCTGCCAGGCGCCGTCGCGGTCGCCGACCACCGCGTCGGGGTCGAAGCCGATCCCCCAGGCGGCGAGCAGCGGCGCCAGGTCGCTGGCGGTGTCGGGGTCGGGGCGGCCGTCGGGACCGGGGCGGGCGGCCTGGAACTCGTTCTGCGGGTCCACCATCGCCAGCAGCCGGCCGCCACGCATCACGAACTGGTCGATCGCATACAGGGTGGCCGCCGACAGGTGCTGCGCCTGCGCCACCAGCAGCACGGCGATCGAGGGGTCGATGCGGGTGGCGTCGGTGGCGACGAAGCGCAGCGCGAACGCGTCTTCCAGCGGCGCCAGCACCGCGAACGGCCAGTCCGGGCCGACGCGGCGCAGCGGGTCGGCCGCACCGCGCAGCGGCAGCGACGACATCACGCCGACGACAGGGCGGGGCGAGCCCGCGAGGTGCTGGACCAGCCGGGCCACATCGTAGTCCAGCAGGTGCGCCCGGCTGTCGCGGAAGAACGCGATCCGCCCGGCGCCGCCGTTTGGGCCGCTGCCGTCCGGGCCGTTGCCATCCGGGCCGCTGCCGTTCTGGTCGCCGCCGTTCTGGCCGTTGCCGGCCAGGCCGAAGAACGCCTGCTCCGCGTCGGCGCCGAGCGGCACGGCCTGCAATCCAAGCGAGAGGGCGAGCGCCTCGTCGTCGCTGAACGGCGCGGGCGCGTGGCGCTCGACCCGCAGCATGCCGCGCGACAGGGCGACGTCGCGGCGCAGCACGGCGTCGAGCCGCGCGGCGTAGGCGGCGTAGGCGGGCACCAGCCGGCCAAGCCGCGGCGAGTCGAACAGCCGCAGCGTCACCGGCCGCGCCAGCCCCGCGAGCAGGGCGCGGGTGCCCGGCGGCGTGGTGTGGCGTCCGGCGGCCGTGAGGTCGAGCGCCGCCTCGGGCCAGCGCTCGGCGATCCCGAGATCGACCCCGGCCAGCCCGGCCAGCGCCAGCACCGTCGCGATCGTCGGCACGGCGCGCGACACGCGGGCACGCCATTCCGGCCCGGCGTTCCCGGGGTTCGCGGCGCTCGCGGCGCTCGCGGTCCTGGGCCGCGACCTTTGCGGCGCGTCGCCCGGTCCGGCGCGTCGCGGCGTCCGGCTCATGGGCCGGGCCAGCGGCGCAGCGCCAGGCTGGCGGCCAGCAGCCAGGCGGCGGCGACGCTGGCCAGCATCGCGACGTCGGCCAGCGACAGCAGGCCGTCGGCGAGGCGCTCGAACCGGGCGAGCAGGCTGAGCGCGCCCGCCAGCCGCGACAGCATCGGCGCCGACGCCAGCACCTCGGCCGCCATCGGCGTGGCGCAGGCCACGAGCGCGCCGCCCACGCAGATCGCCGCCAGGAACGCCACCGCCTGGCTGCGCGCCAGCGCCGACATCGCCTCGCCGATCGCCGCCAGCGCCGCCGCCAGCAGCGCCGCGCCGGCGAATCCGCAGGCGATCGCGCCGTTGTCGGGCTGGCCGAGCAGGTTCACCGTGGCCACGAACGGCGCGCACAGCGCCAGCGCCAGCACGCAGAACCCCCAGGCGCCGAGGAATTTCCCCAGCACCGCCTGCTCCGGGCTCACCGGCAGCGTCATCAGCAGCTCGATGGTGCCGGAGCGGCGCTCCTCGGCCCAGAGCCGCATGGTCAGCGCGGCGGTGAACGGCACCAGCACCCAGGGCAGCGGCGCGAAGAACGCCGCGAGGTCCGCCTGGCCGCGCGCGAAGAAGCCGCCCAGGGTGAAGGTCAGCGTGCCCTGCGCCGCCAGGAAGGCGACTAGCGCCACCAGGCCGAGCGGGGTCGCGAACAGCGATGCCAGCTCGCGCCGCGCGATCAGCAGCACGGGCCTCATGCGCCGCCCGGACCCCCGCCGGTCAGGGCCAGCACCGCCGCCTCCAGCCGTCCGGACGGGTGCGCGGCGGCGAGGGCGTGCGGCGTGGCGTCGGCCACCAGACGGCCGGAATCGAGCACCAGGACGCGGGTGCAGACCGCGTCGACCTCGTCGAGCAGGTGGGTGCTGAGCAGGATCGCGCGGCCGGGCGAGAGGGCGCGCAGCAGGGCGCGCAGCCCGTGCCGCTGCGCCGGGTCGAGGCCGTCCTGCGGCTCGTCGAGCACCAGCAGCGCCGGGTCGTGGAGCACCGCCTGCGCCAGCCCGACCCTGCGCCGCACGCCCTTGGACAGGGTGCCGACCCTGCGCCGCGCCACCGTGCCCAGGTCGGCCAGCGCGATCGCCCGCTCGACCCGCCGCGCCGCCGCCGCGCCGCGGTAGCCGCGCATCCCCGCCACGAAGCGCAGCAGCGCCGCGACCTCCATCTCGGCGTAGCAGGGGGCGCCCTCCGCCAGGTAGCCCAGCACGCGCCGCGCCCGCACCGGCCGGGCGCGCACGTCGTGGCCGCACAGGCGGGCCGTGCCGTCCGAGGGCGCGAGGAGGCCGGCGACCATGCGCAGCACCGTGGTCTTGCCGGCGCCGTTGCGGCCGAGGAAGCCCACCACCTCGCCGGGCCCGATCGACACGTGCAGCCGGTCCACCGCCGTGCGCGCGCCGAAGCGCCGGGTCAGGTCGAGGGTGTCCAGGATGGGCATGGCCGGGTTGTGCCGCGGCGGGGAGGCAGGGCGCAAGCAGTTGGGCAGGAGGGCTGTCGTATGTTTCACGTGAAACATACGAGGAACACAGGGCGGACAGGGGAATGGCGGCGGAGGCTCGTACGCCGCGTCAGGAAAGGAAGCAAGGCTGGGCTCTGCCCAGACCCGCCAAAGGGCGGGGCCCTTTGGAAACCCCTCCCTTGAGGAAGAGGATGATCTCGACAACAAACGCGACCTTAAGCTGTGCGAAGATTTCTCCCGGTCGCGCACTCCAGCTACAACACGTTGCAGCGCGTTTGTCACCTGGTGAGTCCCGTTAAAGAAGGGGTTCGGGAGGCTCGGCCGTGGGCGGGCCTCCCTTCTCGACGCAAAGGGCAGAGCCCTGGTTTTGCTTCCTGACTAATCATGCCGGTCCAGGGGCGGCTCGCCCCTGGCGGGTCCGGGCAGAGCCCGGCCTTGCTTGCTTTCACCCTGCGTCCAGGGTCCGCAGCGCCGCCCCTCGCTCGAACAGCCGCAGCAGCACCCGCACCGCCCGCCCGCGCGGGCTGGCGAGCTTCGGGTCGCGGTCGAGCAGCGCGGCGGCGTCGCGCGAGGCCATGTGCAGCAGGCCCTCGTCGACCGGGTCGGACAGGCGGAAGCCGGCGTCGCCGGACTGCCTGCGCCCGAGCAGGTCGCCGCCGCCGCGCAGGCGGAAATCCTCGTCGGCGATGGCGAAGCCGTCCTCGGTGTCGCGCAGCAAGGCGAGGCGGCGGCGCATGGTCTCGGTCAGGCCGTCCTCGTGCATCAGCAGGCAGAAGGAGGCGGCGGCGCCGCGCCCGACCCGGCCGCGGAGCTGGTGGAGCTGGGCGAGGCCGAAGCGCTCGGCGTGCTCGATCACCATGACGCTGGCCTCGGGGACGTCGACGCCGACCTCGATCACGGTGGTCGCGACGAGGAGGCGGGTGCGGCCGGCGGCGAAATCGGCGAGCGCGGCGTCGCGCACCGGCTGCTCCTGCTGGCCGTGGGCGAGGCCGACCAGGGTGCCGAAGCGCCCGCTCAGGGTGGCGAAGCGGGCCTCGGCGGCGGCGAGGTCGCTCAGCTCGCTCTCGTGCACCATCGGGCACACCCAGTAGGCGCGCTCGCCGCGATCGAGCGCGCGCGAGAGGCCGTCGAGCACGCCGTTCATGGTGGAGACGGAGTGCAGGGTGGTGCGGATCGGCTGGCGGCCGGCGGGCTTGCCGGCGAGGCGCGAGACCTGCATCTCGCCCCACTGCGTGACCAGCAGGGTGCGCGGGATCGGCGTCGCGGTCATTACCAGCACGTCGCTGCGCTCGCCTTTCGCGCCGAGCTGGAGTCGCTGCTCGACGCCGAAGCGGTGCTGCTCGTCGATCACGGCGAGGCCGAGGTCGCGGTAGGCCACGCCGTCCTGGAACAGCGCGTGGGTGCCGACGACCAGGCCGAGCCGGCCGGCCTGCAGCGCAAGGAGCACGTTGCGGCGCGCCACGCCCTTGACGCTGCCGGTGAGCAGGCCGACCGGCACCGGGCAGAGTTTTGTCAGGGTGCGGTGGTGCTGGCGGGCGAGCACGTCGGTGGGCGCCATCATCGCGGCCTGCGCGCCGGCCTCCACCGCGCGCAGCATCGCCAGCGCGGCGACCAGGGTCTTGCCGGAGCCGACGTCGCCCTGCAGCAGGCGCAGCATCCGGCGGGGCGCTGCGAGGTCGGCGTCGATCTCGGCCAGAGCCGCGGTCTGCGAGGGGGTGGGGGTGTGGCCGAAGCGGTCCAGGGCGCGCTGGCGCAGCGCGCCGTCGCCGAGCAGGGCGCGACCGGGGCGGTGGCGGTTGCGGTTGCGCATCCAGGCGATGGCGACCTGGTGCGCCAGCAGCTCGTCGTAGGCGAGGCGCACGCGGGGCGCGGGGCCGGGGATCCCGTCCGGCGCGTGCAGGGCGCGCAGCGACTCGGCGAAGCCAGGCCAGCGCTCGCGGCGCAGCAGCGTGGGGTCGTGCCACTCCGGCACCTGCGGCAGCAACGCCAGGGCGTGGCGCAGCGCCGGGCGCAGATGGCCACCGAACAGCCCCGCGGTGAGCGGCCACACCGCCTCGACCGCCGGCATCCGCTCCGGGCGTTCGGTGGGCACGACATGGTCGGGGTTGGCCATGGTCAGGCGGCCGTTGAACAGCTCGACCCGGCCGGAGACCAGCACGTGCGCGCCGGGCGGCATCTGTCGCAGGCGGGCCTGGCTGAACAGCGCCAGCTCGGCGGCGCCGGTGTCGTCGCGCACGGTGACGCGCCAGGGCTGGCGCGCGGTGGCCGGCGGCGTCTGGCGCACGACCTCCACCGCGAGGGTGGCGATCTCGCCGGCGCGGGCGTCGCGCAGGGTCGGGCGGTGGCGGCGGTCGATGAAGCTTTCCGGCAGGTGGAACAGCAGGTCGAGCACCCGCGGGCCGGCCGCGCGTCCGATCAGCGCGGCGACCGCCTCGCCCACGCCGCGCAGGGCGGAGACCGGCTGGAACAGCGGCGCGAGGTCGGGCTCGGGGTCCACGGGCTGAGAGGACGGCACGGCGCGGCTATAGGGCAGCCGGGCGCTGGACTCAAAACCCCGCGACACGATATGGCCGGCCATGGCCCCCACCGACCCGCGCCGACGCCGCCTGCTGTTCCGCTCCACCCACCGCGGCACCCACGAGACCGACCTGCTGATCGGCGGCTACGTGGCGCCGCGGATCGAGGCGTTCAGCGAGGCGGAGCTGGACGCGCTGGAGGAGGTCATGGAGCTGCCGGACGTGGACCTCGCGGACTGGCTGTGCGGGCGCAGGCCGATCCCGGAGGCGGTGGCGAGCCCGATGCTGCTGGCGATCCGTGCGGCGGCGCTGGGGTGAGGCGGCGCTGCAGAAGCAAGCAAGGCTGGGCTCCGCCCAGACCCGCCAGGGGCGAGCCGCCCCTGGACCCGGCGCTACGGGGGTGGCAGGCCCCTTGCGGGGCCTGCGCCGGCTCAGCCCTCCTTGAGATCCAGGCGGCGCTCGAGCCGGTCGAGCCGGGCGGCGAGACCGTCGATTCGGTGGGCCTGCAACGCGCCCGCGTCGCCCTGGTGCGCCAGGCTGGTGCCGGGGCTTGCCACCGCGCGTTCGAGGCCCGTCATCCGCTGGCCGAGGTCCGTCACTCGGTCTTCCATCCGGCCCAGTTGCCCGCGAATCGCCCGGAGGTGCTCGATCACGATGTTGTCCACGTCGTCGGCCATGGTCTCTCTCCCGCAAGCCGGGGCGGTGCGCCGCCGAAGGATACAGCCGCCGGGCCTGACCTCGGCTGCTGTTCATTCTGCCCGCGACCCTCTGGCATGATCCCTTGCTTATGATCGCCGGTCCAGGGGCGGCTCGCCCCTGGCGGGTCCGGGCAGAGCCCGGCCTTGCTTCCTTCCTCGCACACCCCACGGACCCGACACGATGACCGCGACGATCTACGGCGTTCCCGAGGGCTACGACGCCTTGCTGCTGGCGCGGCGCCGTGCCGAGCACACCGGCGGCCTGCTACACGTGGCGCGCGACGACACGCGGATGGCCAAGCTCGCGGACACGCTGGCGTATGTGGCGCCGGGGGTGGAGGTGCTGCGGTTCCCGGCCTGGGACTGCCTGCCGTACGACAGGGTGTCGCCGAACGCGTCGATCGTGTCGGAGCGGATCGCGACGCTGGCGCGGCTGACGGAGGCGCAGGCGGCGCCGCGGATCGTGCTGACCACGGTCAACGCGCTGGTGCAGCGGGTGCCGCCGCAGATGGTGTTCGCCGGCGCGGCGCTGGATATCGCGCAGGGGTCGGTCGTCGAGATCGGGGCGCTGACGCTGTTCCTGGAGGCGAACGGCTACGGGCGAGCGGACACGGTGATGGAGCCGGGAGAGTACGCGGTGCGCGGCGGCATCGTGGATTTGTTTCCGGCGGGGGAGGCGGAGCCGATCCGGCTGGACCTGTTCGGCGACACGGTGGAGAGCCTGCGCCGGTTCGACCCGACGACGCAGCGCTCGATCGTGCCAGCGGGGGGGGCGGCGACGGCGCTGGTGCTCAGGCCGGTGAGCGAGGTGCCGCTGGACCGGGAGGGCATCGCGCGATTCAGGACGGCGTGGCGCGAGATCTTCGGGCAGGCGACCACCGAGGACCCGATCTACCAGTCGATCTCGCAGGGGCGGCGCCACCCCGGGATGGAGCACTGGGTGCCGCTGTTCCACGACGCGATGGAGACGCTGCTCGACTACCTGCCGAGCCCGGCGGTGACGCTGGACCACCAGGCGGACGAGGTGCTGGACCGCCGCCTGGAGATGATCGCGGACCACTACGACGCGCGGCGCAGCGTGACGCGCGAGGGCGAGGTGCCGTACCGGCCGCTGTCGCCGGAGCGGCTGTACCTCGACCGGGCGCAGTGGGACGCGATGCTGGCGCAGGGGCCGCTGCTGGAGTTCAGCCCGTTCGGCATGCCGGATGGGGCCTCGGGCATCGACGCGGGCGGGCGGCCCGGGCCGGTGTTCGCCCAGGCGGCGATGGGTTCAGCGATGGGGCCGCAGGGCGCAGGCGGCGGGTCGGGCGGCGGCACGGCGGGGGTGGACAGCGTGTTCCGCCAGCTTGGGGCGCTGCAGGCGGGCAACGAGGCGAAGGGGCGGCGCACGCTGGTCGCGGCGTGGAGCCGGGGGTCGCGGGAGCGGATCGCGGCGCTGCTGCGCGAGAACGGGGTGAGGGCGCAGGTCGCGGAGGGCTGGGCGGAGGCGCAGCGCGTGGCCACGGGCACGGTGGGGCTGGTGACTCTGCCGCTGGAGCGCGGGTTCGTCGCGGACGGCGTGGCGGTGGTGGGCGAGCAGGACCTGCTGGGCGAGCGCATCAGCCGGCCGGCCAGGCGCCGCAAGCGCGCCGACCAGTTCATCGCGGAGGCGACGGAGATCGCCGAGGGCGACCTGATCGTGCACCAGGAGTACGGCATCGGGCGCTACGTCGGGCTGGAGACGCTGACCGTGGGCACGGCGCCGCACGACTGCCTGCGGCTGGTGTACGACAGCGACGAGAAGCTGTTCCTCCCGGTCGAGAACATCGAGCTGCTGAGCCGGTTCGGGAGCGAGACGCAGGGCGTGTCGCTGGACAGGCTTGGGGGCGCGGGCTGGCAGACCCGCAAGGCGCGGATGAAGCAGCGCATCCAGGACATGGCGGGCGCGCTGATCCGCACGGCGGCGGAGCGGCGGCTGCGCGAGGCGACCAGCATGACGCCGGCGGAGGGGGCGTGGGACGAGTTCTGCGCGCGCTTCCCGTTCGCCGAGACCGACGACCAGGCGCGCGCGATCGCCGACGTGCTGGAGGACATCGCCAGCGGCCGGCCGATGGACCGGCTGATCTGCGGCGACGTGGGGTTCGGCAAGACCGAGGTGGCGCTGCGCGCCGCATTCGTCGCCGCGATGACCGGCGCGCAGGTCGCCGTGGTGGTGCCGACGACGCTGCTGGCGCGGCAGCATTTTCGTACTTTCACGGCGCGGTTCGCGGGGCTGCCGGTCAAGGTCGCGCAGCTCAGCCGGATGGTGACGGCGAAGGAGGCGATCGAGGTTCGGCGCGGGATCACGGACGGCAGCGTCGGGCTGGTGGTGGGCACGCACGCGCTGCTGGCGAAGTCGATCGAGTTCGCCGAGCTGGGGCTGGTGATCGTCGACGAGGAGCAGCATTTCGGGGTCACGCACAAGGAGCGGCTCAAGGCGCTCAAGGCGGACGTGCACGTGCTCACGCTGACGGCGACGCCGATCCCGCGCACCTTGCAGTTGGCGCTGACCGGGCTGCGGGAGATGAGCCTGATCGCGACGCCGCCGGTGGACCGGCTCGCGGTGCGCACCTTCATCGGGCCGTTTGATCACGTGGTGGCGCGCGAGGCGATCCAGCGCGAGCGGTTCCGCGGCGGGCAGATCTTCTGCGTGGTGCCGCGCATCGAGGACCTGGACCGCATGGCCGACCGGCTGCGCCAGATCGTGCCGGACGCGCGGATGATCCAGGCGCACGGGCGGCTGGCGCCGACCGAACTCGAGCGGGTGATGACGGAGTTCGGCGACGGCAAGTACGATATTTTGCTCTCCACCAACATCGTGGAGAGCGGGCTGGACATGCCGGCGGTCAACACGCTGATCATCCACCGCGCGGACATGTTCGGGCTGGGGGCGCTGTACCAGCTCCGCGGGCGGGTCGGGCGGGGCAAGCTGCGGGGGTATGCGTACCTGACCTGGCCGCAGTCGCACCGGCTGTCGGCGGCGGCCTCCAAGCGGCTCGACGTGATGCAGACTCTGGACACGCTGGGCGCGGGGTTCACGCTGGCGAGCCACGACCTCGACATCCGCGGCGCGGGCAACCTGCTGGGCGACGAGCAGAGCGGGCACATCCGCGAGGTCGGCATCGAGCTGTACCAGCAGATGCTGGAGGACGCCGTCGCCGACCTGCGGGCGGAGAAGGGCGCGCGGAAGCGGGACGACCGGGAGTGGACGCCCAACATCTCGCTCGGGCTGCCGGTGCTGATCCCGGACGTCTACGTGCGCGACCTGCCGGTGCGGCTCGGGCTGTACCGGCGCATCGGGGCGCTGGCCACGGACGGCGAGGGCGAGGCGATGGCGGCGGAGCTGGTGGACCGCTTCGGGCCGCTGCCGGCGGAGGTGGAGAACCTGCTGTCGGTGGTCTCGCTCAAGCGCGAGTGCCGGGCGGCGGGGGTGGAGAAGCTGGAGGCCGGGCCGAAGGGCATGGTCGTACAGTTCCGGGGCAACAGTTTTCGGAATCCGGCGGGGCTGGTGACGTGGCTGGGGACGCGGGGGAGCACGATGCGGCTGCGGCCGGACCACAAGCTGGCGGTGGTGCGCGAGATGGGGGTGGCGGAGCGGGTGAAGCTGGCGCGCGACGTGCTGGGGAACCTGAACCGGATCGCGGGGCAGGCGAGGGCGGCCTGAAGCGGGGCGTCCAGACCGAAAGCAAGCAAGGCTGGGCTTTGCCCAGACCCACCAAAGGCCGGAGGCCTTTGGAAACCATTTGATTCAGGCTGGTGCAACATGGTCGGGCATGGTGCCGTCGACTCTTGCGGATGGGGGTCTGGGGGCGTTGCTTCCAGCGGGTCCCCCGCTTCCAAGCCATGGGACAGAGCCCGGCCTTGCCTGCGCCACGTCCTCGCGCCTACACGGCCGCGAGCGTTTCCACGACGATGTTCCCGCCTGCGTCGATTTCCAGCACCTTGTTGACCAGGTCGGGCAAGAGGTCGAGGTGGTCAATGACCAGCGCAAACAGCCGAAGCTGCTCGTCGCGGTAGACGTTCGGCACGATCACGATCAAGCCGTCATGCAGCTCTTCGGCGGCATGAAGCATCCGGAAATCAATGCGGTTGTTCGTCACCAGGATGTGTGAGCCCTGCCGGATGAATGGGCAGTGTCTCGGTTTGAAATGTCAGGATTTATTAGAAAAATCTGTCTTACATTCTGACACCTAACCTGGGTTGTTGTACCCACCATTTCTGCCGGGGAACGCAAGAAGTCATTTTTGCAAATTGATAAACTTACCGTGAGTTACACAAACAAATCTTGTTCCAGCAGAGCTTTGTAAGCAAGATGATTGCGATGTTCCTATAATGTCCACAGCTTTCTATCACGGGGCAGAACCCAAGTTTTTTGGGAAAGCTGCTAAGAAACTCTAAACGCAGGATATTCCCTACGCTGTGGACATCTCAGGAGAACGGCTAAGTCACTGATTCCTTGTAGATTGTTTAACCGTTGTCGCCTATATGGAGACAACCCCTTTGGCACTGGGCCTGGGGGCAGCAGAGAGCACGGTATGCCCACAGGCCCACGGGGCGAGCGGAGGCCGGCTGACGTGGTCGGCGCGGCAATCAAAGTGGCGCGCATCGCTGTTGGCGATGTCGTGGAAGAGGTGCGTGAGCCCTCCGGTAAGGTCCGCAGTGGACTGGCAGGAGCAAAAGCTCGCGCCGAAAGTATGAGTAGCCAGCAGCGCAGTCAAATCGCGCGCAAGGCGGCAGAGGCCCGTTGGAAATGAATATCAGCGTAAGCGCACTGACGGTAGCCAAGTACTTCTTGTCTTTGTCAGACGAGGACTCGGGTGATCTTGTCTCAAACCTAAAGCTCCAAAAGCTTTTATATTATGCTCAGGGATGCTGGGTTGCTGTAAACGGTACAGAGAAGCCGCTCTTTAAAGACAAGATATACGCTTGGAAGCACGGGCCTGTCGTCAAAACAGTCTATAATCACTATGCGAGCCATGGTGCAAATGCCTTACCTATTGAGAAGACACCTTCTCTTCGACCAGATATTGTAGAGTTTTTGAAAGAGATATATCGCGTGTTTGGGAGATATTCTGCATGGCAGCTTCGGGAGATGACTCATCGGGAGCCGCCTTGGATTGAAAACTATAGGCCTATTGTGAAAGACATTGAGATACCCCTTAATGCTATGAGCAAGTATTTCTCGCGGCATGTCAAAAAAGCGGCCTAAAGGCAGGCTGGACTTTGGCAAGTACGATGAGATACAGCTTCAGAAAATTGAGGTTCCTGCCGAACCAGATACCACTCTTTCTCTCAAATTGATATGTCAGGAAAGGCATTCTACTTCCAAATGCAGCTATCATCAGCTTAAATCATTCTCCGATAAACTTAGGATTATAACTTCTGTTTCTTGGTCTGCGATTACCAGTTCGCCTAGAACAACAAACGGCTATGAAGTGATGCCTAGGACGTCCCTGGTAAGGTCTATTCCTGATGGCGTTCCGCCATCAGCTGAAATACTTGTATTTAGATTCGGCGGTGGATCAGGTAGCAAACATTCAGGCCGTATAGCAGGGTATAAGGCCGGTTCAACCTTTTACCTGCTTTTTGTGGATTCGCAGATGGACCTTTACGACCACGGTTCATAACGAATAAAATGCTTGATAATTGCACTTAGTGCAGTTATAACAAGGGTATGGCAAACAAGCTCCCCCTTGCGAAGCGCGTCCAAATCCTCTCCATGCTAGTTGAGGGCTCTTCCATGCGGTCGATCAGCCGTGTGGCCGACGTGTCGATCAACACGGTGTCCGCGCTGCTGGTGGACGCCGGTAGAGCCTGTGCCGCTCACCACGATGAGACAGTGCGCGGCGTCCGCTCCAAGCGCATCCAGGCCGACGAAATCTGGTCGTTCTGCTACGCCAAGGCCAAAAACGTCCCTACCGCCAAGGCGGCTCCAGAGGACGCTGGCGACGTGTGGACGTGGACCGCCCTGGACGCCGACACCAAGCTCATCGTGTCCTACTTCGTGGGTGGGCGCGATGCGGGCTACGCCAACGAATTCATGCTCGACGTGGCGGGAAGGCTAGCGAACCGGGTGCAGCTCACCACGGACGGGCTCAAAGCCTATCTCGACGCCGTGGAAGACGCCTTCGGGGCCGATATCGACTACGCCATGCTGGTCAAGCTCTACGGCAACACGCCTGGCCCTGCCGGTCGCTACAGCCCGGCGGAATGCACCGGAGCCATCCGCACCCGCGTTGAGGGCAAACCCGCCGACAAGCACGTCAGCACGTCCTACGTGGAGCGGCAGAACCTCACCATGCGGATGTCTATGCGTCGGTTTACCCGGCTCACCAACGCGTTCTCCAAGAAGGCCGAGAACCACACGCACGCGCTGGCGCTCTACTTCACCTTCTACAACTTCGTGCGGATGCATAAGACGCTGCGGTGCAGCCCGGCGATGGCGGCTGGCCTGTCCAAGACGCTTTGGAGCATGGAGGATGTGGTTGCGCTGATCGACGCACGGGCCGAGCCGGCGAAGCCGCGCGGACCCTACAAGCCGCGCGGCCCGAAGGCCGAGGCAATTTCAAAGTGAGACACTACCGATGAATGGCATCAGGCTGCGGTCCTTCACGCCGGCCAAGCCGACGTGGGCGACGTGCACGGCCAGGCTGCCGCGCCCGTGCGCCAGGGTGACAAGGGCGGGGGGACAGGCACTCGTCAATCAGGAAGCGGTGCAAGGATCAGGAGCGCAGGGAGACGCGGCTCTTCCAGTGCGGGCCGAACCGACGTTCGGCCCAGGCCTCGACGGCCTCGATGCCGCCATCGGGCAGGGTGGGATAGTCCCTCTCGATTTCCGGCCTGGGATAGCCGTCGCGCAGGTAGGCAAGGATCGTGGCGGCCGGGATGCGCGAGCCGGCGACGACGGGGGTACCGCCGAGGATGTCGATGTCCTCGACGACCTGCGTGCCCATGGATGAACCTGATGGGCGGGAAATCATGGTGGTCAACGGCGCCCCCGCGTTCTGCACCGCTCCAGGATGCGCCTGCGTCGTGCGGCTTTCAACGATGTTGCCCCGCCTCGCGGGTCCGCTGTCGTGCGGTCGCGCGAATGACCTGCTGTTCCCGAACCCCGACCGCCTATCCTTGACGGATGCAGGTCTGGGGGCGCTGCCCCCAGCGGGTCTGGGCAGAGCCCAGCCTTGCTGTCTTGCTTAGCACTAGGGCGTGTGGACGGAATCCCTGACATGCGTTTCTGACGGATCCCGAATCGGTCTTTGTTCGAATCACTGCGTGAGCGGTATCACGGAGCCGGACATGCTGACGGGAATGATGGAGCGCGAT
>JAABUV010000864.1_pt1 | contig 45600 bp, 40 predicted proteins | sample 5559971 | NCBI WGS metagenome assembly JAABUV01 (sample SAMN10711881, study PRJNA513362) | rock metagenome | isolation source: Antarctica rocks | place: Antarctica: Victoria Land, Knobhead nord | collected 2015-12-19 | reverse complement strand
AAGATTCAACAATTAATGAAGTCAGTTGTAGAAGAAGCAATTGATTCGCAAGCTCATAAGTTGAACAATACGATTAAAAAGCTTACTACAGATGTTGCTCTTCTGAAAGCAGAAAATGAAGATCTTCGATGAACAGTACGTATTAAGAGAAGTTGCAGACGACGTGAAAAGTCTTTATTTGACGATTTAGAGATTAATGATGAGGCAAAGAAAGTGTTTTTTAGTTCTAATAAGATTCAGACGACTCATAATTGTCAAATTCAAAGAATCGAAGAGAAACAGCAAGCTGCTATTCAAAAGACGAAAGAAAAGAAACAAAGAAAGCTTAGAAAGCTAGAGAAACAACGTTTAATAGCTGAAAGAAAGATGAAACGAGAAAAAAAAAGACGAAGCGAAAGAAGAAAGCGAAGCGAAAAAAGAAGTTACGAGCGAAGAAATTGAAGCAACGACGTCTAATTCAGAAGCAAAAGCTGAAGGCTAAAGAGCTTCAGAAAGAGCAAAAGAAGAAGTCTAAAGAGATGAAAGTACAGCAATTCACTGATTTTGTTGCTATTGAGAAGATGAAAAGAGAATCAAGTCAAATCAGATCTACGCGAGCTGAAAGACAATTCAAAGCTTCTAAGCGATTTGATGATTGATTCTTGTAGCTTGAAAGCTTCATATAGATATCAACAACTCTTTATATTAATTGCAATTTGATTCTATGAATGATGATTGAATAATAATAAAAAAAGTATGAGTTGCTAATTGAGTTTAGAGTGTGCACGAGATTAAAACATGCATTGAGTCGAGAATACTTCTACATGAAAGACAATCTTCACAAAAGCAAGATAAATATACTCAGCAGTAATAAAATCAGAAATTACATTTGAGATATTAGTCTGACATCAGCGAGAAAAAAAGAGAAAGCTGTCAGACAAAGAATGCAAACTTGAAACACTACAGAATCAGATTCTGCATTACATTGCAAAAATGTTTAAAAAAGTAAGCATCAAAACTCTGAAAGCAGAAATGTACACAAGCTTGCTGCATGTTCATCTGAACATGCTGCAAGACAAGATCACGTTACACAGTTGAATCAACAATCATATGCAGAAAATCAGATAAACATGTACACTGATACATGTTCATTTGATGAATGTTAATTGCATCATCTTTCATTCTTTTATTATTAAGAAAGTGATACTTCTGAACAACTTAATTTAAAAAAATATGAAAATACAGTTGAAATGTAAGTGATTAACTCTCGCTGCAATGAATTCAATTAGTGACAGCATCGCAATAGTGCAATATCACAGAAGTCAGTAAAAGCAATGATGAAAAAAATATAGAAAATGCATTGCAGTTGTTTACATCATTTCAACACAAAGATTGCATCTGTTTAACAAAATGATAAAGATGTGAAATGATTTTCAGAAAGTTAAAAGCATTCTTGTCATTCACATTAAAATTGAACGCATAAATTTGAATGCTTATTTGCACTTCAGAAATGTTTCAGATGCAGATAGCATATGATGTAACTGCAACTGAAATCATCAAATGATGAAACATGTATTTATGCATTGTTTGAACTGATTGCACTTGTGATCAAGAATGTTACAAAACGTTGATTTCTTGAACTATTGAATAATCGTCACTATCACGAAGAATCTCATAGCAGCTGTAAGAATGATGATGAAAACAAAGCTTTTAAAATAATTTAAAGTGATTAAGTCACTCATTTTCTAACATGCAATCAACGCGAACTAATTTAATACATAGTCTCATAATGATAGTTTCAACTGCGCAAAGCAGTCATATAGACAGTGAGTGATTTTCTATTTCAGAGAGTTTTGTTCACTTAATATAAATAGCATAAAGTTTCTCATAAATCGACTTAATCAATGTTACAAAAGTGTATGAATTTATTATTATTTTCATTCATGATATTTTATATAAATGATGTCTTGATTCAATTTTTGATTCAAAGATGAAAAGTGTTTTCTTTGCATTCATGATATTTATGATTATAATGTTGAAAACTGCGTTCTCTTGCTTAATGATTGTCATTCATTGAGTAAAGAAATATGTAATGAAAGAGAGATGCATATGATGAAAAGATAAAGTATGATTGTATTAAATAATTTTATTCTGCTCTTGATTTAACTTATATCATGTAAACATTGAATAAATTGTTAGTATAAATGTGTGATCATAATCATTTGATGCATAATTCTGATCAAGAGTAAAAAATGTATTCTGATCATTTTCATAAACTCTTAATTTCTCATGTAGATAAATTTATGATTTGACATTAAGTAAAAAAGATGAGTTCAAGTCTTTTGTATATTAATGTAATCAACAAGTCATTATTTCTTCAAGCATTGTAATCATGACTTTGTTACAAAGCGTGTCGACATTGAATAGAGCCTAGTCAATAGACTCTAGAGATTTCAATATGTGAACAAGAAACAATGATGTTTCGAATTGAAATATGCTGAAACATTTCATTTATTTGAGCTTTAGCAAATCAACTACTTCGTCTCTTTGTTCGCTTTACTATAGATACAGCTCGAAACTGTCTTCTTTCTTCTGTATTCTTAGTTTTCTAGTTAAAGCTATCTCTATTGATCAAACATTCTATTCAACTACGCACTATCTCGCTGCAGTGTGATTAGATTCTAGGCATGATCTCAACATTAAACTAAGAATTCGTTAACTCTATGATACAAGTATCAATATTCATTCAAGACACTCAATGAACAACGAAACAAGTCTAAAGAAATTTGTTTATCTGATGATTGACGACTTCAAAAGACAGAACAACATCAGAAAATCAATAAAATCAACGACAAGACTGTTGAATTGCTAGAAAACTTATCGCTCATTCAGTAGCATCAATTCACTCGATCAATAGAATCAACGAGAACATATGATCGTTGATTGCTAGAGAATCACAAACTCTCTCTCTCTCAAAAAAGCTTGTGAATCAGTTGAGTCAAAATAATTTGTGTCATCAAATTTAATTTAACTCGATTTGAATTCAGATCAATTTAGTGAGTCTGCTACAAAGACAAGTCAATAATCAATCTCTTCGATGAGCTAGTCAATTTTCTTCTAGTGAGTCTGCTACAAAGACGCTGTCAATGCAATGATCTATTTACTCACATCGCTCTATCTATCAGTGAATCGATCTATTTCATGTTTCTGTGTCAACTAGTGAGTCTGCTTCAATGACATGATCAGAATCAATCTCTTCAATGAGCTAGTTGATTCTCTTCTAGTGAGTCTGCTACAAAGACGCTGTCAATGCAATGATCTATCTACTCACATCGCTTTATCTATCAGTGAATCAATCTATCTTGTGTTTCTACGTCAAATAGTGAGTCTGCTACAATGATTGTTCTTTTCTCTCATAGTGAGTCTGCTACAATAGACATTTCGATGATCTGAAAGATCAATAGAAAGATTGATAGAAAGACGAGCGTTAAGCTCTACGTCAGTGCTATGAACTACACTACAAGTCATAGAGACATGACTTTTAAAGAGAAGAGAGTAATGTTACAAAGCGTGTTGACATTGAATAGAGTCTAGTCAATAGACTCTAGAAATTTCAATATGTGAACAAGAAACAATGATGTTTCAAATTGAAATATGCTGAAACATTTCATCTATTCAAGTTCTAGCAAATCAACTACTTCACTTCTTTGTTCGCTCTACTATAGATACAGCTTGAAACTGTCTTCTTTCTTCTGTATTCTTAGTTTTCTAGTTAGAGCTATCTCTATTGATCAAACATTTTATTCAGCTACGCACTATCTCGCTGCAGTGTGATTAGATTCTAGGCACGATTTCAACAGACTTTCAGACTCATCATCTGAAATGATTATTCTATTTAATATTTTTTCATTAATTACTTAATGACATTATTAATGTGATAAAAACATTTCAGCATATTAACATAGTTAATGAATTACGAATTCTTTAATTACTTGTAATTACAATTTACAGATTCTTTATCTGAATTGTCTTTTTCACTACTAGTATTTTTTCATTTCTTATTGACATTGACATGTCATTAATCTTCTTTGTAAATCAATTATGACTGTTAGAAAAAATGTTATTACATGAGTGAAAACTTTGCATGATGACTTTTCTGATCACGTAACGTTTTAACATCATTTAAACTGCGTTGAATTAAGATTTCTTAACTTTTCTGACTTCTATTTAAACACAGAATAGAATCAAAAAATTCATAGTCAACATCATGTACAGATGAATCTCATTGTCAATCACTTATGAAGATGATAAATGATAATTAATATTAATAAAAAATGAAAAGATATTAATAAAATAAGATTTTTGCATAAATAATCACAACACGCGCAAAACAAACTTTTGAAAAGAGCATTATAAACGAGAGAGAAAAGATCAAGTAGATGAATAAACGATGATGAATTGCATGAGCAGCAGTAATGCTGATTCAATGATGATTGCAAGCAACGTTGACTTGTTGCAAAGAAACAGCGATGCAAGATTGCAACGTTTATGCAATGATGAAGAGAAGATAGTTGACATTATAAATTTACTAATAAAGACATCAACATTAGAGAAAGAGATGAGCAAAAATTACTCGTGAAGAGAAATAACACTGAAGCTGATGCGTTGTCTTTGACTTGAATCAGGAGAAAAACATCACATGACTCAAAACATGTTCATCACGAAGAATATATAGAAACTGAAGACATTAGTTCAACTGCTAAGCAAGCAGTTACAAATGCAGAAAAATACGCGTTTCTCATCAAAAATCATGTCATGAGCAAATGTGACAAGAGAAGAATCATCAACGAGAAAGCAACGTCTCAGAAAGAAATTGTCGTCGCTTTGCAAGAAACGTGAAGTCATGATAAAGATAGCAGACAGAGAAGAAATAAAGAAGATGCAAAAGAAGATCATTAAGCAGATTCTTTAAAGAATAGCAAATGTGTCAATGAGTCAATGAGATTTGATCATGTCTCTTTGCAAGCTGAATAGCGAAGACATCTTTCTTCACGCAGTCAGCTCAGATGCACAAGCAAATCTGAAAAAGACTCAAGAATGAGCAAAAGAAATTATGAACTTGATGCGCATATCGCGATAAATCTTTGCAGTGCTGACACATGAGATGTGCACTACAATTGACATGAGCAATCAGAAGAAAGTTATTAGCAAGCTGATAAAGAATAATGCGAAGCTTCATGAGAATCTGAAGATTTTAAGAATAGTCTGATTCAAGAAAGTAGCAGAGAGCGAAAAGACTCATTCATCACTCATCATGAAGATAACAATCAAAGCGATGACAAATTAACTGATGAACGTGAGTATGCTAGATGCATATCATGAATGTGCATGCAAGCTGTTCAAGAAGAACTGTTGCATCACACAATGCTTCAGATGTCAAGAATTTGATCACATGATCAGATTTTGCAGAAAGAATCAATGCTGCGTCAAGTGCGCAGACAAACATCACATCAAGAAATGCGTGATGTCTTCAAATAAAAGACGTTGCACTAACTGCAACGAAAATCGTGAACTCTGAAGATGCATCTGTTTTAAATGATAACAGCAGATGAAACAAGCGTTCGAAATCTATAGAAACAGATCATTCAGATATTCAGAAGCATTTAAATACAATTGCACATTCTTGCAATTCTTAAGCTCTTTGCTGTCTTCAAGCTCTGCAGATTCAATGAACTCTTTGAGTTCAATGAATTCTTCAAGATTCACGAACTCTCTCAGTTTAGCGAACTCGTCAAGCTCAACGACAGTTGCGCTGAAAACACGCAGCCTAGTTGCTCATGAATCAACATGACAAATGATAGAAGTCAAGAAGAGACGCGTTGATTGTTTCTCTTGCGTGAATAGCAACTCAGATGAGACGTCGCTTGAGCAGAGTTAGAAATGACAAATCAGAAGACGAGACAGACTTTTGATGATTGAGAGTATTTAAAGAGTCTTCTCTTTGCAAAGTCAACAACAGCTACAAATAACTTTATGATGAAACAATCTTTTCTATGAATACTGCAGTATAACATCAGAAAATCATTGAAAATTCAGAAATCATTTTTAATCAACAGAAAAGTTCGTGATTTTGACATCGTAGTCATACAGAAGCAGAGTTGCAACATTAACAACATGCAGTCATTTAATTCAGCTTACAACTTCTTTTATTTAATGAAAAACATGTCATCACAGTCAAGAACTTGCATATATGTGAACAAATGCTTAAGACTCAATCAATGAATGATAGAAACAGCTGAGTCAGACATTTGCTTAATCAGAATATTAACTTGCAACACAGATAATGAAACGCAGACATTGCAACTTATAAACATTTACAATTCATGTTCACTGTTTTTTACATTTACAGAAAGATCTTTAATCATTTCTCGCTTGAGCGAGCTACTCAAGAATGACTGCAAACAACTGATCATGAAAGATTTCAATCTACATCATTCTCATTGAGAAAGACGAAGATGCTTCACTTAACATGCAGTGATTGACAACTTACTTGACATCATTACTAATGCTAAGCTGAAATTATTGCTGAAATCAGACATTATTACTCGCAAGACTTACAATCAGTTTACAACTATTGATTTAGTCTTTAGCAGCGAGAAAATATAGTTCATGATACGTAAGTGCAAGATACGCATTGATCTGCATTAAGAATTGAATCATCTTTTGATTGTCACAAAACTTTGTTTACAAACAACTTCAGTACAGTCTTCAACTCAATAATTATGAAAGAAAATGAATACAGAAGCATTGAGCGCGTATCTGTGTATGCATCTTTCGTTGAATCGTTCTTTGAACAGCAAGGTAATGATGAACGAAAGAGTGTGTGAAGTTATCAAGATGTTACAAGAGATCATTGAGAAATTTACTCTTTTGACAAAGTCATCAAGTTAAGCAAGAGACTTCTGAAATTCAAACTGCTCAGAGATAGTAATGAAATCAAGACGGCTGCGAATCATATGAAAAATACAAAGTACACTAAATGCGTGAAATGAATATCTGAAACACAATGATCATAAAAACAAGATCATTCAACAAGCAAAGTGCGCACATTTCAGATCACAAATGCATGAGCTGAGCGACATATTCAAGTCGATATGATGCTTCGCAAAATGAGTCAGAATCGAAAGTCAGCTATTTAAAAAACTTTCTCAGTTTTCATCATTGAAGCGAAGTGACAATGAACAAATGACAACGACGTTCGAAGAAAAAATCGAGATATTGCGAGAAAAATTCTTCTTCTCATTCTCTCAGACAAATGTCAACAACATCGCAGACTCATTTATATTCTTGACAATGTCATTTGACTTACACATTTCAGAAGATGAAGTGAGATAAACAATCAAAAGAATGAAAGCAGATAAAGTATTAAACATTTTAAACATTTTAAACAGAATGTTGCAGACAGATCTTGCAAAACTGACTTTGATACTGATGAGTTTATTCAATGTATGTGTAACATGCAGATATCATTCGAAGCAGTTCAAAAAGACTTAAATGATAGTACTATGCAAATTGAAGAAAAGCAATTATACTGATTCAAAGACATATCAACTTATTGCTTTGCTTAATATCATGAGCAAAGCTCTGAAGTTGATCATGATTAAAAGACTGAGCAATATAGCTGAGACTCATCACATGCTATCTGATGCTCAAATGAGAGCGAGACACAAGTAATCTGTGATCTCGACATTAAATCTACTAGTAGATCAGATTCACATGATATGAGACTGTGAAATCAAATACGTAGTGTTCATGCTAAGTTTAGACATTGTTGAAGCGTTTAATTGAGTCTTGCACATCAGACTTCTGCATACTTTAAAAATGAAAAGAACTTCAGACTACATAGTCAAATGAGCATGCAGCTTTCTTAAGAATCGAGAAACATCGCTGAGATTTGATGAGCAAATAAGTGACATGCGCGAGATAAATGCAGACATATTGCAGAGATTTCTCATTTCATCGATTTTCTTTCTATTCTTCAACGCAAGTCTGATTGAGAAGTGCGAAGCATTGAGAATTAAGATCAAAGTGCTTGACTTCATAAATGACATTAACATTCTAGCATATAATAAATTCATTGAAGAAATTTGTAGAACACTGAGCAAAGCACACGACGTCTGCATGAAATGAGCTCGCACTCATGATGCAACATTTGCATCAGAAAAGTATGAACTTATGCACTTCATCAGAAAATCAAAGAGATTTGACATGATGATCAGCATACAAATAAAAAGCTCAGTTATTAAGTTAAAATCAGACGTGCAAGTTTTAAGAGTACAACTGAACATGAAATTGCAATGAGACGCGCATCTTCGTCAAATTGAAGCGAATCACGTCACATGAATGCTAGCACTTAGTCGACTTGAAGTCTTTACATGAGAAGCAATCTTCACAAAAGCAAGACAGATATACTCAGCAGTAGTAAGATCAGAAATTGCATTCGAAGCATCAGTTTGACATCAGCGAGAAAAAGAGAAAAAGCTGTCAGACAAAGAATGCAAACTTGAAACACTACAGAATCAGACTCTGCATCATGTTGCAGAAGTGTTCAAAAGAGTAAGCATTGAGATTCTGAAAGCAGAAATATACACAAGTTTGCTGCATGTGCATCTGAACATGCTGCAAGACAAGATCACGTTACGCAGTCAAGTCAACAATTGTACACAGAAAATTAAATAAATATGCAAACTGATATGCGCTCGTCTGATGAATGTCAATCACATCATTTCTTGCTTTTTCATCATCAAGAAAGTGATGCTTCTGAACAACTCAATTCAAGAAGACGCGAAAATACAGCGAAGATGCAAGCAATTAGTTCTCGCTGCGACGATTTCAACTAGTGACAGCATCGCAATAGCGCAATATCACAGAAGTCAGTGAAAGTAATGATGAAAAAAATATAGAAAATGCATTACAGATATTCACGTCATTTCAACACAAAGATCACATCTGTTCAACAAGATGATAAAGATGCAAAATGATTTTCAGAAAGTCAAAAACACTCTCATCACTCATATCAGAATTAAATGCATAGATTTGAATGCTTATCTGCACTTCAGAAATGTTTCAGATGCAGATAGTATGCAATGCAACTGCAACTGAAATCATTAAATGACAAAACATGTATTCATGCATTGCTTGAACTGATTGCATTTGCAATCAAGAATGTTATGAGACGTTGACTTTTCAAACTATTGAATAATCATTACTATCACAAAGAGTCTCAGAGCAGCTGCAAGAATAATGATGAAAACGAAGCTTCTGAAGCAATTTAAAATGACTGAGTCATTCATTCTTTAACATGCAATCAACGTGAACTAATTTGATACATAATTTCATAATGATAGTTTCAACTGCGTGAAGCAGTCATATAAACAGCGAGTGATTTTCTATCTCAGAGAGTTTTGTTCACTCGATATAAATAGCATAAAGTCTCTCATAAGTCAGCTTAATTGATGTCACAAAAGTGTATGAATTTATTATTATTATTAATAAAATAATTGAATCATGTAAATCTTAAAGTCTTAAATTCATGATTACAAGTGATCAAAAAGTAGTGACTCATTAACTGTATTAATATACTGAAGAAACTCAATGAGTTCAACTTTCTTACTCACATTGACAGTATTATTATCAGTAAAAGATGAAAAGATATTAATGAAATAATTAAATCATGTAAGTCTTGAAGTTTTAAGTTTATGATTATAAGTGTTATGATTTTAGTCTTCATTTATTCTTCGTCTAGTCTTCATCTGATTTCATTCTAATTGAGTCTAGCGAGAATCTAATCTAAAGATGATGTCATTGAAACTTTACATCATATGTGTAAGACGTTAATTCTTTCAAGTCTAGCACAGAGCTGAGAAGAACACATATAAAAACTCAAGTTCTTATTTGTATATACTTTTCTTTCTTAGCATTTATTTATTAGTTAAATGACATTCATATGACTTGCTTTATGCTGGTTTCTAACAGTAGATAAATGCTAATCAACTACTCTGCTATCAACGTGTAAATGATACGAAATAATCTACTTCGTTTATTCAGAAAATTCGCAAGAAATTCATCAAATTTATCAAAATTTATCAAAATCAATCACTCAATCAAATCTATCTTATCTTTCTTACAATGACGTGCAACTTCGAATCAGTCGAATCATAAACAGCTCATCTGCTTAGAAGCACTGCTAGTAAATGAGTTTTTCTTATTTCTTTCAATGCTTCAGTTGATGTCAAGAACGCTGATATTTCTGAGTCAGCAAAATTGTCAATTATCTGCTACATCTGCAAAATCTTCAATCATTTGTTTAAGAATTGCTTTCAGCTAAATAAGATCAACACTTCTGCATCTCATGCATTCATTCTTTGTTTACATGAGATCATCATTTCGAAGAATAAAGAGAATGAGCAAATGTCTTTTGAGAATAACGAGGCAAAAAACTAGAGACTTTCATCAAAGATGCAATGAAAGATGTGTTAATTTCTTCAACAACAAGCATGTCAGATGATTTTTTTGCTTCTGAATCTTTGACTACTGAATGTGTACTTTCTAGCAATGAAATTAGTTACTCATTGAAGTCATTGATTAACATTGAAGCTGCTGACTATTTGTTCATTGATGAAGTGATTGCGCAGATTGTTTGTGATCAGTTACAAATCAAGTCTCTGACTTTGATCAAAGCAAAGTCAATTCAAGAATTCAACGATCATTATGCTAAGAAACTCATTACTTATGTCATTTATTTGAACTTGACTGTTTAAGATCATACGATTGACACAGCTTCTATGTTGATCACTCAATTAAATCAACATCAAATAATTCTTGAAAAAACATAAATGAACAAAATCAACCTAGTGATAAATATGCAAATCAATTTTCTTCAATTTTCGAATTTCATCTCTAGTTAGAAATCGATTGTTCTATTCTCAAGCAACAAGACAATCACGAAACAGAAGAGTTTGACTTCTACTCATATACTGAAGAGATTTTTCACTACATCTCAACTCAGTCTGAAATCACTCTCTTTCAGTCAGTTCAATGAGAAGTCAGTTAAACTAATTGAATAGTTAAACTTGCATGACGCGACTTTGACTAACGTCAATTTTAAATCAACGTTCAGTTTGAAATTATTCTCTTTCAGTTCAATGAACATAGCAATGATAAAAGCAGCGACATATAAAATGTTAGTCAAACGTTCAAACATCAAGATCTTTGCTGTTATCGTTTTGAAAATCGATCGACTCATAACTACAGCTGAAAACAAGTCTGAAGAAGTGAATCTGCATGAGCTCTCTCATGCTGAAGCTCTCAAGCAAGTCAAGATCAAGCTTCTCTCTGAATATCATGATTATTTAGATGTCTTCGATCGAGCAATGATTGATCAGCTATCATTGCATCATTTCTATGATCACAAAATTGAGTTGATTGATGAAGAAACACTCTTGCGAAGCAAACTATATCAGATGTTCAATCAAAAGCTTCAGAAGATAAAGAAGTATCTGATTAAACATCTGAACAAAGAATTCATTTTCTTCAGCTTTGCATCATACGTCTCGCTCATTCTGTTCATCAAAAAGAAAGACGATAGTCTGCGTTTCTGCGTTGATTACAGAAAGCTCAATGCTTTGATCAAATGAAATCACTACTCTTTGTCATTAATAGACGAGACTCTCACTCATATACAAGAAAGCAAATATCTGACTCAATTAAACATCATTGTCGCGTTCAATAAACTGCAAATGCTTTCAGATAGCGAAGATTTGACTATCTTTATCATCTTCTTCAACTTATACAAATATCATGTAATGCTCTTTGAATTAATCAACGAATTGACGTTCTATCAACACTATATGAACGACGTGCTGTTCAAATATCTTCATCAGTTTTGTCAGATCTATCTAGATGACATTATTATCTACAGCAAGATCTTGAAGAAACACAAGCAACATGTATGATTGATCTTGAATAAACTATGAGAAGCTGATCTACAGATAAACATCAATAAATGCAAGTTTCATGTTCAGAAAACTATCTTTTTAAAACTTTTGATGTCAATCGAGAAACTTAAGATGAATTCACGAAAGATACAAGCAGTAGTAAATTGATCTATTCTTAATAATCTCATTCAGATGCAGTTCTTCATTGACTTCTGCAATTTCTATCAACGCTTCATCAAGAACTTTTCGAAGATTGTTTATTCAATGATTTAACTCACTCAAAAGAAAATCATATTTGAATGAAATGAAGTCTGTCAGATTGTCTTCGATCATATGAAGAGATGTATGATCGAGACTTCTATACTACGTCACTTTGATCAAACTCATGAAACTATTCTTGAAATTGACTCATTCAACTACGTCAATGATGAAGTTCTCTCTCAATATGATGACGAAGAAGTTTTACCTTCAATTGTCTTCTATAACAAGAACATGTCTTTTGCTGAATGCAACTACGAGATATACAATAAGAAACTGCTGATCATAATTCGAGCTTTTAAACATTGATGACTTGAACTGAAGTTAATCAACATTTCTATCAAGATGTTCATCGATCATCAAGCGCTCATCTCATTGATGAAAGATAAGAAGTTAAGTCAATGACAAATGCATTAAATTCAGAAGTTAACTGACTTCAACTTCAAGATAATGTATCAATCTGACAAACAGAACATTAAAATCAATACATTAACTCGTTAAGCTGACGTCATGCTCAAAGATTCAGAAGATGAGCGCGTTTGCTATTAATGAATCACTGTTCTGACTTTGAATTGAATGAAAATTGCTGATTTAAAGAAAAACATCAGTGAATCAATCTATAAACAGATTCTTGAGACTAATGAAATCAACGAGAATTGTACGTGACTTCGCGAAGCAATAGCAAGAGATAAGATACAATATGAAGATATTAAATTAAAGAATTGTTGAACTCAGAATGAAATCTTGTATCATGATATTCAGTTATGAGTCTCATTCAACGAGCTTCTACAAATGAACTTGATTCATGAAGTACATGATCAGTCATTGATTGATCATTCTGAAATTCTTAGAACAGTGAAGATCATAAAGCGAAATTACTATTGATCTTCTATGCGAAAAACGATAGATCAATATATTTGAAACTACTATGTATGTCAACGTTCAAAAACATCAAGAGATAAATCAAATGACTTGCTTTAATCTTTATTTATATCTAAACAGCGATGATAAAACATAGTCATGAACTTCATTATCAATTTATTTAATTCGTACAACTACAACACTATTTTGACTGTCATCTGCAGATTGTTGAAAGAAAGACATTATATTTCTTGCATCATTGATGATAAAGATATCACAGTCAAAAAGATAGCTGAAATGTTGCTTCAATGAATATATCAAACTTATGATTTATCAAGCTTCATTGTATTCGATTGAGATTCTCAGTTCATCTTCATTCTTTGAAAGTCTCTTTGCAAACGACTGAGCATTTCTCTTCAATTGTTCATCATTTATCATCTTCAAATCAACGATCAAAGTGAACGAGTCAATCAGAATGTCGAGCGATATTTTTGTTTCTTCTGTTCATACATGCAGAATGACTGATTCAAGTGACTACTCATGATTAAGTTTGTTGACAATAATGTCTTGTTTTCAGTCATTTTCTTGATCTTCTTCTTCATGAACAAGAACTTTCATTCTCATATGAGCTTCGATTCTGACATCATCGAGTATGAAAGCACTTGCAAACGTCTGCAGATTGCTTGAGTTGAAAATATATTCAATCACATGAATAAAACACTGATCTTCGCTCGCGAAGCTCTGATCAAAACATGAAAACAAATGATGAATCAAGCTAATAAGCATAGAAAGAATATCAATTACAAGATCGAATCAAAGATGTTTCTGAACGAACGAAACATCGTTACAGCGAGATCTTTCAAAAAATTGAATGACAAAATGCTCAACTCATTTCAGATCACTGACTTTGTTGACTCATTTTATAAGTTGAAACTATCAGAGACTATGCATATACATGATGTATTTCATTCAGAGCTTCTTCGTTCTGTCATTGATGATTCTCTGTCTGATCAAAAGAATAAATCTTCGAAGTCAATAGTGATAAACAATGAAAATGAATGAGAAATCAATGATATACTGAACTTTTGATGCTATAAAAGACGACTTCAATATAGAGTCAAATGAAAGAACTATGACAACGATCTCAACTGATATAATGCTGATGATGACGAATTTATGAACGCTCAAGAGATGATGAATGACTTTCATATCAAATATTCAGAAAAAGTGCACTAAGAAATAACATTCATGCAAACATAAATAGTCAAGAGAAAGAGATAATGTTACGATTCTAGCCTTCGTCTATTCTTCGTCTAGTCTTCGTCTGATTTCATTCTAATCAAGTTTAGCAAGAATCTGATCTAGTCATGTTGTCATCGAGACTCTGCTTCATATGTGTAAGACGTCAATTCTATCAAGTCTAGCACAAAGCTGAGATGAACACATATAAGTCAAGTTCTTTTCTGTACATACTCTTTTCTTTCTTAGCATTTATTTATTAGTTAAATGACACTCATATGACTCACTCTATGCTGATCTCTAACAGATAGCATGTGATGAGTCTCAACTATATCACTCAATCTTTTGATCATGATTGACTTCAGAGCTTTGCTCATGATATCAAGCAAAGCAATGAGTCGATACATCTTTAAATTAATATAGTCACTTTTCTTTGATTTATATAATATTATTGTCTGAGTCTTTTTGAACTGCTTCAAATAATATTTGTGTATTATGCATGCATTGAATAAACTTGTCAGTATTGAGATCAGTTTTGCAAGACTCGCTTGAAGCATTCTGTTTGAAATATTTAAAGTGTCTGATGCTTTGTCTGCTTTTACTTATCTGATTGTCTGCTTCATTTCATCTTCTGTGATGCGTAAATTGAATGAGACTGTCAGAAATATGAATGACTCTGCGATGTCATTGACATTCGCTTAAAAAATGAGAGAAAGAACTTTTCTCGCAGTATCTCGATTTTTTTCTCAAATGTTGTTATCATATGATCGATATCACTTCACTTCAATGATGAAAACTGAGAAAGCTTTTTAGATAGCTGACTTTCGATTTTAACTTATTTTGCAAAGCATTATATTGATTTAAGTGCTTCACTCAGCTCATGCATTTGTGATCTGAAGTGTGCACATTTCATTTGTTGAATGATTTTGTTTTTATGATCATTGTGCTTCAGATGTTTATTTCACGCTTCTAATGTATCTTATATTTTTCATATGATTTGCAGTCGTCTTGATTTCATTACTACTTTAAAGCAGCTTTGATTTCAAAAGTCTTTTGCTTAATTTGATGATTTTGTCAAAAAAGTAAATTTCTCAATGATTTTCTGTAACACTTTGATAATCTTACACATTCTGTCATTCATCATAGTCTTGTCGTTTAAAGAGTATTTCAAAGATAGATGTATTTGCAGATAAACACTTAATGCTTCTGTATTCATTTATTTTCAAAGTCATTGAGTTGAAAGTTGCATTAAAATTGTTTGTAAACATAACTTTATGATAATTGAAAGATAATTTGATCTCTGATGCAGATCAATTTGTATCTTGCACTTACGTGTCATGAACTGTATTTTCTCGCTGTTAAAGACTATTTTTTTATTTCTTCATTAAGTGCATGCAGTCTATGACTATGATACTGTTTAGACGCTATATGTATGCTAAGTTACATGTAAGCTAGTCAAAGTCGTTGCTTTTTATCTTCTCATTAATCAATCACATCGATAGTTTGCGCAAACAAGCGTGTGAACTGTTTATATGATCAAGTGATCACATAAACAATTCAAAATTGTGAAAGCTAATCACTTTAATATGAGTTTTCGACTTGTCTGTATGATCATCAAGTTAAGTGAGGTTTTTTTTTTTTCTTTTTCTTCATTAAGTGCATGCAGCCTATGACTATAGCACTGTCTAGACGCTGTGTGTATGCTAAGTTACATGAAACCTGATCAAAGTCGCTGCTTTATATCTTTTCGTTGATCAATTACATTGATAGTTTGCACATACAAGCACTCTCGCTCAAACTCTTGCAATTATACTCTCATTTTTCTTCGTTTCTTCACACTCTTTGCGTTCTACTCTTTCGTTTCTAATAGTCATTTTCTCGTCGTAATTCGAGTATTTTTCAAATACTCTAGTGTTGCAATTCTTTCGATTTTGATGATGAACAGCGTCAATATAATGTCTGTGTTTTTGAGCTAAGCTTTTTCCTTAAGCTTTATCTGCTCTGCTCTATAATGTCTGCAGTTCAGCAGTAAATGCTTCGACGTTTGCCTTGCATTGCATATTTCATAGCATTTGTTCGAATTATTCTCTGATAATCGATGCAAATAGCTCTTGAAATAGTCGTGTTTCATTTTCAACTGAATAAAGATTGAAAACGTTAGTCTATTGATTTTTCTAAACTCTTTTAGTGATTTCTGACTTAGATTCACGTTCGATATGTGCTTTTGATACTGGTTTCCCTTCTTGATGCTGCTTTTTCAGACATTTAACCATTGTAATTTCGTCTCTTTGCAAATTTGTTTTTTGACAAAGCTTATGATGATTGCTTTCATGTTGTTGATAACTGATAATTCTTGAGCAGCGCTTTTGATCAATTGATCTGCTTTTTCGTTTTCAATAATGTTCTTGCAACTCAATATTCACTGTATGTGAATTTGACACTGATTCTGACGTAAATTGGTCAAGTTTTGTTGTATGTCATCGAATAACTTCGCATTGACGTTGCTCTTTGCATTTAGTCTTTGCAAAGTCATTTGACTGTTCATGTACATTCAAATTTCGCTGTTTTTGAGTGCTTTTTCGCTGCACATTGCGATTGCATCGCTAATAGCTTGCAGTTTCGCCTTCGTTATGATACTTTTGCCTGAAACGCTTGTCGCTTTGCTGCATCTGACGAGTTCATGCGTGAATATCACTGTCATTTCAGTTTCTGTTTCGATCTCTGCTATCTTTTTTCGAATTTGCGATGCGTCGATATACATCACTATATTCTTCGCCTTTTTGATAATTCTTTCTAATTTTCTATAGTGCATATTGATCGTTTCGTGAGTTTCGCTCTTTGCAAATTCGATTTGCAATTTCGTCAGATATTCAATTTCTTGATCTCATGATTTCTTAAAGTGAGATATTTCAATCTTCTGTATTGAATTCAATGTTTTTTGCACTTTGTTCAATATTTGATATATCTGCATGAGTCTGTCTTTGCACTTCTTGACTTTTCGAGGTAAATTTGACTTCGTCTCGTTTCAGTTCAGATATTTCAATGCATTCAGATCTAGGTTCAATTCAATAAAGTATTGAGATGAGTATGAAATAAATGTTCTTTTTCTGATAGAATGTTTTTTCGATAACTCAACTATTTGAATTGCATAGTTCTTGCACTTTTGATCTAATTGCATCTTCATTGACAAGATTTCGACTTCTATTTGCATAGCATCTATCGATGATGTTCAAAACATTCTCAGAATTTTTCGTAATGCAGCGTTTTGCAGTTTGCGAAATTTGACTAAGTAGCTTTTTTAATTATTTCATCATATTTCGACGTCATAATCGCTAATAGATGTGATGCATATCAGATATAACTGCTTTTCTGATTTAACATTTAGTTCTCACTCGTTATTCATTAATCTGAACAACAAGCGTAGCATTCTTGTGACTGTCGCGATTTTTATTTGCACATGAACTTTGAAGTTGAGCTTTCGATTCAGTCAGACTTCTAGTTATCATACGCATGTCTTTGATTTTATGATCATGTTATTGAGTAGAATAATCATTTGGTTGAGTGTCATCTTGTGACTTTCAAAGTGTATCAATTCAGATTTCGAGTTATAAAATTGCACTGCGTTGTTCTTAGCTCATGTGAAAGCGATTTTTGCTGCGTTTTTCAGCATTTTCACATTCTTGTCAATATTTCTTCCCTCAATGTATAGCGTCATGTCGTTAATATAGCTGAGTGACTGTAAATTTTCAAACTTTGCGCGAATCTTTGAAAACAAGTATTGAATATAAATTAGAAATAAAATGAGCGAAATAAATGAGTTTTGTGATATTTCTGTGCTTATTTTCTTTGATTTCTGACGTTCGTCGTCAAATGCTAAATCAATAACTTGATTTTGTAAGAAACATTTTACTCAATTGATTAAGTTAATCAATATTTTCAACTTAATCAATATTTTAACTAGTTGTCTCAATGCAACATGATCAAAGACTTCTTTGACATCTAGAAGTAAACAGATAAGCGTGTTTTCTCAACTTTTTGTCATTTGCGCATCATGTACTAGGCTTAGTACTGCATTTATAGCTGATCTTTGTTTTCTGTCTTTCATTTGATCAAAATTCAGCAGCTTGTTGTTGATTTCAGCTGTGTAAAACAGTTGCACTGCTATTATTTTTTCTGCTACTTTGTCTAAACAGTTTAGCAGCGTAATAATTCTGTATGTCTTTGAAATTGAATAATTTGACTTGTTTGAATTTTTTAGAATAATTCTCGTGCCTTCACATCATATCTTTATATGATATTCGTTTCAATCAAATCTGAGTACACTAAATTGAAGATTTTCAATACGCTTTTGTACGCTCGCTGTATGATTGCGAATGACATATTATCTGATTCGAGTGCTTTTCTGAGTGCTGAGAAGTTAATGACGTGTTTAATTTCTTCTTCGATAACTTTTAATCACTGTATACTTTCGTTCGATAGTAATTCTTCATTGGTTTGAATTTTTGAAGATGATGAGTACATTGCTTTCAGAAATGCCTTGCACTTTTCATTGAATTCAGTTTTCAATTCTTTTTGCAAGTTTTGTATTGAGAGTAGCTTTTCAATTAGTCGTGATTTAGTGAACTTGTATGTCTGAAACACTTCTTTCTCTTTGACGTTGTTCAAAAAATTGGTTCAGAATTGGTTTTTGATCAGCTTTATTGCATCATGATACAAATTTCGCATTTGCACTATCTCTGCTCATGCGTCGTCATTTTTGCATCTTTTTCAGATTCGCTTTTTTGACAACAACGTCTTTTGCCTTTCAATGAGTTCATTGTTTCATCAGAGTTTTGATTTTACGCATATTCGCTGTTTAAATACGAATAATTTCACTGTATTCTTGATGTATTTCGTCAAGTAAATAACTTTTGCTTCTAATCTCGTGATTTTTTGCATCTTGACAATCATTTTGTCTTTTATCTTTTGCAAATGCTCATCAAAGTCTTTTCAGTCGGCTTTTTGCAGATTGTATGACGCGTTCAATGAATTTTCGATTAATTTCATCTTTTTCATAACTATTGTAAATAGAATTACTTCATGATCAAATTCTGTGTCTGCATTCTCATTTATATGTCAACTCTTGATATGATTGCACATATTCTTTGATGCAAATGCTAAGTCAAGTATCGAGCTTGACTAACTTGAATAGCTGTGATATGTGTTTATATCAGAAGTATTAATCAGATTGCACTTATGTAAATTTATTCACTTTATTAACGCTTTCGTTCTAATAGAGTTTGAAATTTTTGCGTTTCATCAGCTATGATGTGCATTAAAGTTTTCAACGATAATAACTTTTTGCTCAGAATTTAGCATAACTTTTGCTAATTCTCGCTCAATCATGTATAATTGCTCGTTATCTGCGTTTTGTGACTTTTCATTGTAAATATTGAACAATAAAATTTCTTTCTGAATTTTATTGTTTGCTATTGATATCGCTTGCATATTTTCGCTATTGACTATGTCTGATCTTGATGTACATGTAAATTTCTTTGTGTTTTTCGCAACAAATATCAATACTCTGACACAAGTATTCTGAACATTTGATTTGATGCAGATAAATGACGAATGCGAAATTGTTATATTCTCATCTTTCATTCATGATTCTTGTAGTATAATAATATCTGTCTTGTTTTTCGCAAATTTCATGCATGCATGCATAATTTGCGTTGATCTTGCACAATTGTGCTGTAGAATTCAAATATTCAACATTTTTGCAAAGCTTTCGTCATTTGCGTTGTTTTGTGACATTTCGACTACACTACTGATTACAATTTCGTGACTAGATGATCTTTTTGTGAGCTAATAGACTGAGTTGTCTGATATGTTTTGTACATTGCGCTGTTTGCGAAGTATGCATTTTGACAGTTGCAGCATCTAAAAATCATGTGATTGCATGATTGCTTGTCTTTGCACGTAGATAATTGACATTTATGCTCTCATGTCAGATGATTTCGTTCACAAAACAAGCATCTTGATGATTTATTGCACTTGTTCTGCAAATGTTTGAATGTTTGACATCTTCAACATTGATCGCTTGATCGATAATTTCAATATTCGATCGTTTGATATGTTGATCTCACTGCTAGAACTCATTTTTTCAAATGTTTTTATGCTTCGACTTTGATTTTGAACATCAGTATCGTTGAAGCATAATTCTTTCTTGCTTTATTTTTATCTTTTAATAATTATATTGAGTTGATTATTAGCTTTAATTCAGAGTTGTACTTCTTTAGCTCAATTCTCAGATATTTCATTTTGATCTTCATGTTGAAGATATTGATTTTCAGACTGTGTATCACTATCTTGTATCATTTTTCATTCTTCTTGATACTTTTGACTTCGAATATATGCTTTCATATATCTCTTTGCTTCAGTAGAGCTTTCGCGATGTATTTCTCTGAAATCATTAGAGCAATATTGTTATCTCTTTGTGTTTTAGTCACTGTAGCAACTATTATGTCAGACTTTGCCTTCTTCAGTGCATTGTTCACTGCATTGCGCATTTTCATTGCTTGTAAGATTCAGTTCTCATTTTTCGAAGTGATTATCAATCTTCTTTCGCAATATGATATTTCTTGTGACTTTGACAAGAATTTTTTGATAATCAGGTTTCATTCGTCTGCATTTGCATTCACATTTGCATTTGTGTTTACATTTGCATTTACACTTGTGACTTGAGCTGCTTTTTGTGCATATGTGAGCTTCTGTGTTGGTTTTTGCGAATTTTGCATGACTTGCAACGTTTGCGAAACCTGCGTCTTCTGCAAGATTTGCGAATTCTCTGTTATTTGCTTTGCATTAATTTTTTTTTTGATGTTTTCAGCATTTTGTTGAATTAATTGTAGAATGATCTTCAGTTTGTTGTTTGTTTGACTTTGAAGTCAATTAATTTGCTTCTGAATCGAGTTTTCTATACTTTCGTTGCATGCTCTTTGAATGTAGATTAAGCTATGATTTATAGTTTCTTTCTGTTCTGATATTGCTTGTCTTAGCTGATTGACTGCAAATTCAATTCTTTCGCGCAGTTTCTTTATCTGCATCTCTTTAGAGATGACATTGTAGCACTTGCTAGTACTAACTTCGATGCTAGCTTCTTTTTGCGAACTTTTCATTGCTTTTCGCTTTTTCATTTCTTTGAATTTCACAATCGCTTGTGTTTGCTCTTTTTGCTGCGAATTTGCATTTCGCAAATTGATTGTATTCTTGTCGTTGTGCGCATTTGCATGTAAATTTAGCATTAATGCATCAAGTGAACTAAACATGTAATGCGTTTTTCTATTTGTTGATGTGAGCGATTTTTGTTGACTGCAAAATAACTCGACAATGTCGTTTTGCAGTTGTTTGCTTGTTGATGAACTCATGCTAAGTTCATTTCATAGATTTATTTCAATCTCTAACGTTAACTTTTTGATTTTTATCGTTGATGTTTTGAGTTCTGACGCTAAGCTATTGCTTCTGCTGAGTTTCGCGTCACTATTCGCGAAACGAGGCGAGAAAAAGTGCATAAAGCGACTCTTTATATTTTTTTTCATAGAGAGTTTTTTTGAGTTTTGAGCTTTGAACTTCTAGACAATTCACTTGACATCACTTAAATGTTTCTTTAATCTTTTATTCAGAGCGTTTCACGTAGACAGTAACTTTAGTGTAAAGATCTTTCAATTTCTATCTTGAAATCTGCAATAAATCATCTTTTATTATCAACTTATGTCAGATGAAAATGATATAAATCTAGTCTACAAGAGTCTAGATTACTCTTTTTGATAGAAAATGCTTGACGCAATTGCTTTATATCTCATGTATCAAAGTAGTTGTGTTATCTCACTCAGAATAGTAACGACTGATCTCAACTTATTGTCTTGCACATCAAGAACAGATAAAACAGATAGTGATTTGATAAGAAATGCTGTACTTCTCTGAAACAATGTTGTTCTCTGTGTGATCTTTAAGTGCAAAAGAGTTTGATTTCGATTTTTGCATTAGTATGCAGTCTTCTGTGCTGTTCTGAAGTCGATTGATGACTTGTTTTCTTTATGTGAGTTTGCTCTTTGATTTATCAATCAAATTACTGTCTGAATTGATGATTCTTTCTTCTGCGTTGATGAACTCTCATTTCGTCGTTGATTTTAGTCTGCGTAAGCGCGAAAATTTCGATTTTCAACTTTTGACTTGCAACGCAGTCATCTGTGAAGCTATTGAGTCGAATGAGAGCTTGTTTTGATCGTACGATTGTGCTCTATAACTTGATGATCGATTTGATATATCATATGCTTTGATAGATCGTATTTTGAGATGTGCATAAGCACATTCAATTTCAATGCTTCTTGCAAGAGTTCAATTCTTGCAAATGCAAAACGTTCTTTCATTTTTTCTTTTCACTTATATATCTCTTTAACCTCTTATTCAGAGCGTTTCACGTAGACAGTAACTTTAGTATAAAGATTTCTCAATATATATTTCAAGATCTGCTGTAATTCTGTCTGTTTTGTCTGTACTTTTCTGAAACAACGTTGTTTTCTGTGCGATTTTCGAGCGTAAAAGAATTTGATTTCGATTTTTGCGTTAGTACACAGTCTTCTGTGCTGTTCTGAAGTTAATTGATGACTTGTTCTTTTCTTATGAGTTTGCTTTTCGATTTGTCAATCAAATTAGCAGCTACAAATATCTTTATGATAAAACAACTTTTTCTATGAATTCTACAATACAACATCAGAAAGTCATTAAAAATTCAGAAATCATTCTTAATAAACAGAGAAATTCATAAATTCAACATAATAATCATTCAGAAACAGAATTACAACATTAACATTTTGCAAACATTTAGCTTGACTCACAACTTCTTTCATTTAATAAAAGATTCATCATTTCAGACAAGAATATGCATTTACATCAATAAACATTTAAAACTCAATTAATGAACAGTGAAAACTATTGAATTGAATATTTGCTCAATCAAGCTGCTAACTAGCAACTCAGATGACAAAATGCTGACGTTATGAATTATAAACATTTATAATTCATGCTTGCTGTTCATCATCTTCACAAAAGAATTATTTACTATTTCTTGTTTAAATAAACTAATCAAAGATAATTGCAAACAACTGATTATGAAAGACTTCAACATACATTATTTATACTGAAAAGACAGAAGATACTTCATTCATCACAAGTAATTAATGTTCTACTAAACATCATTATAAATGCAAGGTTAAAACTATTACTTAAGTCAGACATAATTATTAAAGAGACTCATAATCAGCTCACAACAATAGATTTAGCATTTAACAGCAAGAAAATACAGTTCATAATATACAAATGCAAGGTGAAAACTGATTTGCATCAAGAATTTGATTATCTTTCTATTATCACGAAGTTATGTCTATGCACATTCTTTATGCAGCTCACAACTCATTAACTATGAAAGAAAATGAACATTAAAGCACTAAACACTCATTTAAGAATAATTTCATCTACAGAGCAGTAACAACGCGATATGCACATGTTATGCTCACATACACAGATTGAGCATTGCATTGCGATGCTCATAAACAACAAGATCACGTAATCAAATGATCATGTGATTAAACAGCAAATAAAAGCTTACGTCGAAGTGATCAGCTTTCACAATACACAGATTAAGCATTACATCATGATGCTCACAAACAACTTAAAACTTATTTAGTCTGCTTAATTAAATAATTAAACAGTGAACGAAAGCTTACGTTGAAGTGATCAACTTTCACAATACATTGATCACTCATTTAACTCGCTCAGCTAAATGATCAAACAGTAAATTCAAAAGCTTACGTTGAAGTGATCAGCTTTCACAATATACAAATCAAGCATTGCATCATGATGCTTATAAACAACTTAAAGCTCATTTAGTCTGCTCAATTAAATAATCAAACAGCGAACGAAAGTTCACGTCAAAGTGATCAACTTTTACAATACACAGATTACTCATTTAGTTTAACTAACTAAATGATCAAACAGCAAATGAGAACTCATGATGAAGTGATCAGCTTTCATAATACACAAATCATTCATTTAATCTGACTAATTAGATGATCAAACAGCAAATGAAAACTTATGTTGAAGTGATCAGCTTTCACAATACACAAATTGCTTATTTAGTCTGACTAACTAGATGATCAAACAGTAAATGAGAGTTCACGTCAAAGTGATGATCAAACAGTGAACGAAAGCTTATGTTGAAGTGATCAGCTTTCACAATACATTGATCAATTGTTTAATCTTTTTATCTAGATGATCAAACAGCAAACTTGAAAGCTTACATTGAAGTGATCAACTTTCATAATACATCAATTAATCATTTAGTTCTTTCATCTAAATAATCAAACAGCAAACTTGAAAGCTCATGTTGAAGTGATCAGCTTTCATAATACATTGATTGATCATCTAGTTTCTTTATCTAGACGAGCAAACAGCAAATTCAAAAGCTTACGTTGAAGTGATCAACTTTTATAATACATTGATCAATCATTTAGTCTTCTCATCTAGATGATCAAACAGCAAACTCGAAAGCTTATGTTGAAGTGATCAGCTTTCATACACAGATCAAAACACATTTAGCTTGCTTGATTAAATGATCAAACAACGAACGAAAGCTTATGTTGAAGTGATCAGCTTTTATACATAGATCAAAGCTCATTTAGCTTATTCAACTAGATGATCAAACAGCGAACGAAAGCTCATGTTGAAGTAATTAACTTTCATAATTTCGATTTGTTAATATGATCACTTGATTATATAAACAGATTGCATGCTCATATACACATATAAACAATCTGACTGAGCAATGAGAAAATATACTGCAGCAACTAAAGCTAGAATACATGTAATTTAGCTTACATACAGCGCTTTAGTGCAACTATTTAGATAGATAGCATCGTGTTTCATAGTCATAGACTGCATAAGCACGTAAAACTTGAAGAAGGAAAAAAAAACTCATTTAAGAATACATCTTCTCATTGATCTTTCTCTGAATGACAAGACAGTAATAAATGACAGAGTAGTTGAGATCATTTATATGTTACAAGAAGTCATCAAGAAATTTACTTCTTAAGCAAAGTTATTGAATTGAGCACAAGACTTTTGAAATCAGAACTGCTTAAAAGTTGTGACAAAATCATGATGATTACAAGTCATATAAAAAACGTAGAATACTTTAGAGACATGAAATGATTATTTGAAATACAATGATCACAAAAACAAGATAATTAAAGAAATAAAACATTCACATTTTAGATTTTAAATACATGAGTTAAGCAATGAATCAAAATTGATTTAACGCTTCGTAAAATGAATCAGAATCAAAAGTTAACTACTTAAAAAACTTTCATAGTTTTCTTCATTAAAGAGCAGCTGAGAACAACGTAGTGCAATTCGATGACTCGAAATCTGAATTAATACACTTTGAAAGTCACAAGACGACACTCAATCAAATGATTATTCTACTCAATAACACGATCATAAAATCAAAAACATGCGTACGATGATTAAGAGTTTGACTGAATCGAAAGCTCAACTTCAAAGTTCATGTGCAAACGAAAATCGCGACAGTCACAAGAACGCTACACTCGTTGTTTAAATTAATGAATAGCGAGTGAGAACTAAATGTTAAATTAGAAAAGCAGTTATATCTGACATGCATCACATCTATTAGCGATTATGACGCCGAAATATGATGAAATAATTAAAAAAGCTACTTAGTTAAATTTCGCAAACTGCAAAACGCTGCATTACGAAAAATTCTGAGTGTGTTTCGAACATCATTGATAAATGCTATGCAAATAGAAGTTAAAATTTCGTCAATGAAGATGCAATTAAATCAAAAGTGCAAGAACTATGCAATTTGAATAGTTGAGTTATCGAAAAAATATTCTATCAGAAAAAGAACATTTATTTCGTACTTATCTTAATACTCTATTGAATTAAATCTAGATCTGAACGCATTGAAATATCTGAACTGAAACGAGACGAAGTCGAATTTATCTCGAAAAGTCAAGAAGTGCAAAGACAGACTCATGCAGATATATCAAATATTGAACAAAGTGCAAAAAACACTGAATTCAATATAGAAGATTGAAATATCTCACTTTAAGAAATCATGAGATCAAGAAATTGAATATCTGACGAAATTGCAAATTGAATTTGCAAAGAGCGAAACTCACGAAACGATCAATATGCACTATAGAAAATTAGAAAGAATTATCAAAAAGACGAAGAACATAGTGATGTATATTGACGCATCGCAAATTCAAAAAAAGATAGCAGAGATCGAAACAGAAACTGAAACAACAGTGATATTCACGCATGAACTCGTCAGATGCAGCAAAGCGACAAGTGTTTCAGGCAAAAGTATCATAACGAAGGCGAAACTGCAAGCTATTAGCGATGCAATCGCAATGTGCAGCGAAAAAGCACTCAAAAACAGCGAAATTTGAATGTACATGAACAGTCAAATGACTTTGCAAAGACTAAATGCAAAGAGCAACGTCAATGCGAAGTTATTCGATGACATACAACAAAACTTGACCAATTTACATCAAAATCAGTGTCAAATTTGCATACAGTGAATATCAAGTTGCAAGAGCATTATTGAGAACGAAAAAGCAGATCAACTGATCAAAAGTGCTGCTCAAGAATTATCAGTTATCAACAACATGAAAGCAATCATCATAAGCTTCGTCAAAAAACAAATTTGCAAAGAGACGAAATTACAATGGTTAAATGTCTGAAAAAGCAGCATCAAGAAGAAAAATCAGTATTGAAAGCACATATCGAACGTGAATCTAAGTCAGAAATCATTAAAAGAGCTTAGAAAAATTGACAGACTAACGTTTTCAATCTTTATTCAGTTGAAAATGAGACATGAGTATTTCAAGAGCTATTTGCATCGAGTATCAGAGAATAATTTGAACAAATGCTATGAAATATGCAATGCAAGTCAAACGTCAGAGCATTTACTACTAAATTGCAAGCATTATAGATCAGAGCAGATAAAGCTTAAGAAAAAGACTCAGCTCAAAAACACAGACATCATATTGACGCTGTTCATCATCAAAATCGAAAGAATTGCAACACTAGAGTATTTGAAAAATACTTGAATTACGATGAGAAAATGACTATTAGAAACGAAAGAGTAGAACGTGAAGAGTGCGAAGAGATAAAGAAAAACGAAAGTACGATTGCGAAAGTTTGAGCGAGAGCGCTTGTATGTGCAAACTATTGATGTGATTGATCAACAAGAAGATATAAAGCAGCGACTTTGATCAGATTACATGTAACTTAGCATATACACAGCATCTAGACAGTGTCATAGTCATAGACTGTATGCACTTAATGAAGAAATAAAAAAAACATTAAAGAGCAATGATTTCAATCATATGACAGAATCATTTGAAGAAAAAATAAAAATGCTACAAAAGAAGTTCTTTTCATCATCTTTTCAGACAGATATCAGCAACATTTCAAAATCATTTATATCACTGACAATGTTATTTAATTTAATCTTATTGCAAGATAAAATGAGATAAATGATACAATGAATAAAAGTTAACAAAGCATCAGACGTATTTGAAATTTCAAATAAAGCACTTCAAGTGAACTTAATAAAACTGACTTCAATACTAATCAGTCTGTTCAACGCATGTATAATTCACAAATATCACTTAAAGCAGTTCAAAAAGACTCAGATAATAGTACTATGCAAATCAAAGAAGAATGATTACATTGATTTGAAAACATATTGATTCATTGCTTTGCTTGATATCATGAATAAGACACTGAAATCAATCATGATCAAAAGATTAAGCAACATTACTGAGATTTATCTCATGCTTTCAAACTTTCAAATGAGAGCAAGATGCAAGTAATTCATGATCTCAGCGCTGAATCTACTAGTAGATCAAGTACATGCAGTATGAGACTGTAAAATCAAGTATGTGATCTTCATGCTTAATTTAAATGTTGCTGAAGTGTTTAATCATGTCTTGCACATCAGACTTCTGCATATTCTGAGAATGAGAAGAATATTGAATTATATAATCAACTGAACTTGTAGCTTTCTGAAAGACAGAAAGTCATTGCTGATGTTCAATAAACAAATCAATGCAATGCAATGAGTAGATGCTGACATATTGCAAAGATTCTTCATCTCATCAATTCTCTTTCTATTCTTCAACATAAGTTTAATTGAAAAGTGCAAAGCATTAGAAATTAAAATCAAGATACTTGACTTTATAAATGATATCAATATTCTGATCTATGATAGATTTACAGAATCAATCTGTGAAACATTAAGTAAAGCACATGACGTCTGTATGACGTGAGCTTGAACATATGATGTCACATTTACTTCAAAGAAGTATAAATTCACACATTTTACATAAAAGTCAAAAAGATTCAACATGATGATCAATCTATGTATTGGAAACTCGATAATAAAGTTGAAGTTAAACATACAAGTTCTTGAAGTTCAATTGAACATGATTTTTTTATTTATTTCCTCATTAAGTGCATGCAGTTTATGACTATGATACTGTTTAGACGTTGTATATATGCTACGTTACATGTAATCTGATTAAAGTCGCTGCTTTATATCTTTTCATTGATTAATCACATCAATAGTTTGCATATATAAGCACTCTCATTCAAACTTTTGCAATCATACTTTTGTTTTTCTTCATTTCTTTGCATTCTTCATGTTTTACTCTTTCGTTTCTAAGAGTCATTTTCTCGTTGCAATTTGAGTATTTTTCAAATACTTTAATGTTACAATTATTTCAATCTTAATGATGAACAGTATCAATATGATGTTTGTGTTTTTGAGCTGAGCTTTTTTCTTAAACTTTCTCTGCTCTGCTTTATAATGTTTGCAGTTCAGCAATAAATGCTTTGACATTTGTCTTACATTGCATATTTCATAGCATTTGTCTGAATTATTCTCTGATAATCGATGCAAATAACTCTTGAAATAATCATGTTTCATTTTCAGTTGAATAAAGATTGAAAATGTTAATCTATCAATTTTTCTCATCTTTTTTAGTAATTTATGACTTAAATTCACATTTGATATGATCTTTTGATACTGATTTTTCTTTTTGATACTGCTTTTTCAGATCTTTAATAATTGTAATTTCGTTTCTTTGCAAATTTGCTTTTTGACAAAGCTTATGATGATTGCTTTCATGTTGTCGATAATTGATACTTCTTAAGCAGCAATTTTGATCAATTGATTTACTTTTTCATTTTCAATAATACTCTTGCAACTTGATACTCACTGTATGCAAATTTGACACTGTTTCTGACGTAAATTGATCAAATTTTGTCATATGTCATTGAATAATCTTGCATTAATGTTGTTCTTTGCATTTAGTCTTTGCAAAGTCATTTGACTGTCTGTATACACTCAAATTTCGCTGTTTTTGAGTGCTTTTTCGCTGCACATTACGATTGCATCACTAATAACTTACAGTTTCGCTTTCGTTATGATGATTTTGCCTGAAACGCTTGTCGCTTTGCTGCATTTAACAAGTTCATGTGTAAATATCACTGTCATTTTAATTTCTGTTTCAACTTTTGCTATCTTTTTTCAAATTTGCAATGCATCTGTATACATTATTATATTTTTCGTCTTTTTGATAATTCTTTCTAATTTTCTATATTTTTTCTTTCTTTCTTCATTAAGTGCATGCAGTCTATGACTATGATACTATTTAGACGCTGTGTGTATTCTAAATTACATATAATCTAGTCATAATTGCTGCTGTATATCTTCTCATTAAACAGTCACATCGATAGAGTGCGCATACGAGCGCATGAACTGTTTATATGATCATCAAGTCAAGCGAGCTAGATGTATGTAGATGAAAGCTGATCACTTTGACGTGAGCTTTCAAGTTCGCTGTATGATCACTCAGCTGAACGAACTAAATAAGCTTTGATTTATGTATTTGTGACGTATGTAAATCGATCAGAAAATCGAAAAACCGATCGATTTACTGCATCATACAAGCGTGTAGATATGCAAAAGCTGAGTCGTGCCTTCGCAGTGTATGTGTATGTGATGTATATGAGTTGCAGCATATGCGCAAAGACGTTGCTGTCGTTCTGTGTATATGAGCAAAGACTGTGTTGTGTCTTTGCAATGTATGTGATTGTGACATTGCGAAAAAAAGTCAGATATGTCAATTCTTTAGACAGCGATCTATCAAAGCATATGATATATCAAATCGATCATCAAGTTATAGAGCACAATCGTACGATCAAAACAAGCTCTTATTCGACTCAATAGCTTTATAAATGACTGCGTCGCAAGTCAAAAGTCGAAAATTGAAATTTCTCGCGCTCACGCAGATCAAAATCAACGGCGAAACGAGAGTTTGTTACGAGCGTATCAAGACTGAATAAAGCTAGTCAGTGTCTTTAGCTCAGATCTGACTCAGTCTCTATTTTCTTTCATCAACATCTCTTTGTTCAACATCATCTTTCTTTCTACATCACATTCTACTCATGTCACAAACACATTTTCTTCAAGCTTAGCACAGTCTTTAAATATTACTTAAATAGAAGCTTTTGTACTCATCTTCTTCTGTATTCTTAATATTCAGTTATAACTATCTCTAAAGATCAAGCACTATTCAATTCTGACTTTCGCTGATTGACTCATTTAGACACGATTCTGACATTATATTAAGAATTTGTTAATCACACAATACTGATCTCATTATTCATTCAACATACTCATACAGACAGAATGAGTTTAAAGAAATTCATTTATTTGATGATCAATGCAATTGAAAGACTGAACAACATTAAAAAGTTTGATAGAATCAATGACAAGACTGTTTGAATTGCTAAACAACTTATTACTCACTAAGTATGCAAAGTTCACTCGATCAAGAGAATCAACTCATTCTCATAAAACAGATGAGTGAAAATAAGCTGTTCAACTTGATTAAGAGAATCGACGATAAAGAACCTTCGTGAATTGCTTGAGAATCACTCAAAAACTCACAAATCAAAAATATCTCTTTAATCAACAACATTCTTTTCTGAAGATTAAACACTTGATCATACATCTTCATTAATACTGTTGAGCATCGTCATTCACTTGATTTCGTTCTTTCTTCAAATTTCATCATGTCAAAACATTCATTTATCAAAGAACATTTCAAAGAATTTCAAAGTCACTTTTCTCAAATCTCTGAGACTGATTCATCAAAACTCTCTAGTGCTGAATCATTCATCAATGAAGACAACAAGTCATTCGCTGAAACAGTAATACTTTTTGTTTCTATTGAAAACTGAAAGACTTAATGCATGATTCTCGACAGAGAAACAGATCAACTCAACAAGCTGAGTAAACAACGAGATGACAAAATCAAAAAGTTGAAGACTAGACTTCAAACTAAAGAAATCACTTCTTCTGATTTCATCTACTCTGAGCGTTCTAGATCTCAGAAAATACCTGATTCTCTCTGATTTACTGATGAAAAGAATTCTACTTGGGAAAACTGATACGACAAAATTCAGAATAAACTAGAGATCAACGTCGATCTCTTTTCAAATGAACAAGTCAAACTGAGCTATGTACATTTCAGATTATTTGATGACGCAGCTGATGTTGCTCAATCTAGATGCAAACATGACTGTGTCAATTTTTATAAGATCATTGATAATTTTTTGAAAGAACTAGTTAAGTTGTTCAATGATTCAAATAAGAAAGTCAACTTTCGTAGAAAATACTACAACTTGATTCAAGAATCAAAGAAGTTCAGCAAGTTTTACACTCAGTTTCAACAATTATCTTTCTATCTGAAGTATCACGAAAAGTAACTGATCATTGATCTAAAAGATAAAATAAACTCTCGTCTTTGATTCATTTGAATAGATCAATTAGTTCAATCTGATTTTCTCAAAGAGATTTATTTCTATCTGATTCATTTGAATAATGATCAACGAGTTATTTGAGAAATCAAGAACAAAGTCAATCTCATCAAACACATCAATGATCTGTCAAAGATCATCTTTCATAAAGCTGTTGTTACTCAGTCAGTTGATCATTCAAAATCTGATCATTTAAAGTCGTGTGACGCGATTTTAACTAGTTTCAAAGAAGCAGACGTTTTAGTTGAAATCTGTTTTATATGTCATAAATCAGATCATAGTTTTAGAGAGTGCTCTGATTGATCTACTAGAATCAATGCAGTGAACAATGAATACAATCATTTCAAGTTCGATTTTAATTTGAATTTCGATTCAAAAAACTAGTCATCTCTTCAAAAGTCATTGAAGAAATAGAAATTATATCTTTGTGCAAACTAAACGAAATTCTATCAGAAGAGAATTACTTTGAAAAGTTGTTTTTAATTAACGTTTTTCTCAACTCTCAGAATCAATCTTTTAGCCTTCATTCTCTGATAAACAGTGATTCAGTCGCTCATACACTCATACACACTAATTTAGTCAATAGAGTATGTGAGAAACTAGAAATTCAATCTATATCACTGACAAAAGAGAAGTTAATAAGAGACTATGATGAGAAGATATTTAAGAAGATCATCACTCATAAAATTCTATTCAATCTCATCATTGAAAGTCATAAGAAATTGACTATATCAATGCTGATAGCTGATATTGATCATCATGAAGTCATATTGAGTAAGTTCTGAATGAACAAAAACGAAATATTATTGAATATGTGAAACGACGTCATTGTTTTTTTGAATCAATTAAATACTTCTATTTCGATTTTTTCAATTCTTCTCAATTCAAAGCACTCAAGTTGATCATGATCAACTTCGTTCTCTTTTATCATTCAGACTAAAATCTCTATTATGCTCAAATGATTTGTTTCAACTACGACTAAGAAAGAATCATTCTTGATTCAAAGCATAAATGCAGCTTCGTTCAAAACTTTACTGAATCAATCAAAGAAAAATCAGACTGAAGTCTTTGTTCTATTCATGACTGATATTGATAAAGAAATTGCATACAATACTCAGTGCAATTTGAACGTTTTAAACGTCTTTTTAATCAATGAAACAACTCAGAATTTGAAAGATATTAAAGTCAAGCTGTCATTAGAATATCATGAGTTTCTAAATGTTTTTGATCGAGCTCAATTGAATAAACTATCTTCTCATCACTTCTACAATCATAAAATTAAGCTCATCAGTAATTTAATGCTTTCTCGCTGTTGAGTCTATTGAATGTTCTCTGTCAAACTTCTGAAAGTAAAGAAGTACTTAAATGAGAATCTGTCAAAGAGATTCATCACTTCTAGTCAAACTCTTTATTTCTCTCTCGTTCTATTCACTCTCAAAGCAAATAAAGATCTTTGATTCTGCGTGAACTATCGAAAGCTAAATGTCATTTTCAAAAGAAATAAATATTCTCTATCGCTGATAAATGAGATCATTGATAAAATAGTGAGTTGCAAGCATCTGACTAGATTGAACATCACATCAGCATTCAACAAACTTTGAATGCATCTTGATAACGAGAATTACATCACTTTTATCACTGCTTTAGAAGCATATAAATACAAGATGCTATTATTCAAACTGACTAATGAATTGATCTTCTTTCAGCAATATATGAATGATGTTTTATGAGACTTTCTGAACGACTTTTGTCAAGTCTATCTAGATGACATTCTCATCTATAGCAAAATGAGAAAGAAACATAAAGATCACGTCAAACTAGTATTGAGTCGACTACGTGAAGCTGAACTGCAAATGAATATTCGAAAGTGCAAATTCAATGTAGAAAAGACTGTCTTTCTAGAAGTCATTGTATCAGAACTAGATCTTCGTATGAATTTCAGCAAAGTGATAGTCATAGTCAGCTGAATCACTTCAATCAATCTAAAAGAAATTTAAAGCTTCGTGAGATTTGTTAACTTCTATCGTCGTTTTATTAAGAACTTCTTGAAGCTAGTCAAATCATTCACTTAGCTGACAAGAAAAAACACGTCTTTTGTTTGAAACAAGATCTGTGTTCAAGTCTTTGACAATTTAAAGAAACAAGTCAGCTCAACTTCAGTACTTCGTCACTTCAATCTCAAACAACAAGCTATTCTGAAGATTGATGATTCAAACTATGTAAAAGATGAAATACTATCTCAGTACAATGACGAGAGAGTTCTTCATTCGATGATCTTCTACAGTAAAAGCATGATTCTCGCTGAAATCAATTATCACATCTATGACAAGAAATTACTAGTCATTATTCAATGCTTCAAACACTGATAACTCAAGCTGAAGTGCACTGAACTATTCATTCAAATATTCATCAATCATCAAGCTTTGAAGATCTTCATGAAAAATAAACAGTTGAGTCGATGACAAGTCAATTATCTGAACATTCTGTCAAAGTTCAACTTTTAGATCATCTTTAGATCAGGCAAAATGAATACTAAAGTCGATGCTTTAACTTGAATGTCTCTAGCAAACGTCTCTGAATCAGCTCAACGACTTGAAGATCATTTTCAGACTATTCTGATCTTTGATAGAGTTAATGTTTTACTTGTTGAATTGAAAGCAAATCTCTATCAGCGAATGTGTATGATTAATCAAATGAATGAGTTCTGCGACGAATATAAACAAGCTATGAATGAGAACAAGCTTAAATTTCATATCACTAAATTGAAAAACTGCAAAATCATTGACAGCGTTCTCTTTAAAAAAGACTTACTGTGAGTCTTCAAGAATATGCATACAGAACTGCTACAAGAAGTGCATGATTAATCTTCAATCTTTCACTTTGACAATAAATGAATCATTGATCTACTTCAGCGTTTCTACTATTGATCAGATCATCAAGCTACTATTCGATGATACATTCAAAACTGTCATGCTTGTCAGCGAAGCAAAGTCTCTAGAAATAGCATCAATGAACTTCATCATTCTCTTTTGATTTCACAGAAACGCTGAAAAGATATAACTATGAACTTCATCACTGAACTATCTCTGTCAGAAGACTATAACGTCATTTGCACAATTATATGTCATCTCATCAAAGAACGTCACTATGTTTTCTGTCATTGAGAAGACGATGACATCTCAGTCAAAGAAATGATTTGAATCATGCTATGAAACGTTTATCAACTGCATGATTTACTCAGTTCTATTGTTTTGAACAGAAACTTTCAATTCATATCAACTATGTGAAAAAGTCTTTGCAAGCGACTGAGAATCACAGCTAGTCTATTCACAGTTTATCATTCAAAGATCAATGATCAGACAAAATGAGTCAATCAAGACATTGAACACGAACTTAGAATTTACTGCAATTACATGCAGAACAACTGAGTCAAATGAATATCTATGATGAAATTCAGCGACAATTTCAATATCTTCTCGATCATCTCAATGATTTCTTTCTACTTCAATAAAGAATTTCACTCTTGAATGAGTTTCGATTCAGATACAACTGACTATGAAACAACTCATAAATGACTTGAAGCTAGAAAAGCAGATGATATTGTCATTCAAATGAAAGAGTTACTGAGCTTTGATCATCAACAATTGAAAAAGACGAAGCTGATCATCAAAGTTCAGATCAATAAACATAAATAAAACGTCATTTATGAAGTAGATGACTGAGTTTGACTATCTTTCAGAAACGTCAAGACAACAAGACTCTGCAAAGATTTGAAAGATAAACAACTAGAATTGTATCAGATTATTGTCAAAGCGAAAATCTTCTATCATCTTCATTTATCAGTCAGCATGAAGCATTTGCATTCAATGTTCAGCTTGAAGTTACTGCAATTGTATTCAGAAGATTTTCTATCAGAACAGCATGCAGAATCTTTCAGACTCATCATTATTGATGATGATGATGATAAACACTGAAAGATAAATGACATTCTGAACTTCAGATGTTATCAAGATTGAATACAGTACAAGATCAAATGAAAAGATCTAGATAAAGACAATGAATGATACTATGTTGATAAAGATGAATTCAATGACTTCAAGAAAGGTTTGAATGAATTTCATGTGTTATACTCAAGAAAGTCACGCTAGTATTGAAATAACTCAATAAGAAAGCAAGCAAATGAGCGACATTCATGCAAACATAAATTTTCGAAGAAAGAGATAATATTACAAGCGTATCAAGACTGAATAAAGCTAGTCAGTGTTTTTAGCTCAGATCTGACTCAGTCTCTATTTTCTTTCATCAACATCTTTTTGTTCAACATTATTTTTCTTTCTACATCACATTCTACTCATGTCACAAACACATTCTCTTCAAGCTTAGCACAGTCTCTGAATATTACTTAAATAAAAGCTTTTGTACTCATCTTTTTCTGTATTCTTAATATTCAGTTATAGTTATCTTTAAAGATCAAGCATTATTCAATTCTGACTTTCGCTGATTGACTCATTTAGACATAATTCTGACAAAGTTCATCAACGCAGAAGAAAGAATCATCAATTCAGACAGTAACTTGATTGATAAATCAAAGAGCAAACTCACATGAAGAGAACAAGTCATTAATCAACTTCAGAACAGCACAGAAGACTGTGTACTGATGCAAAAATCGAAATCAACCTCTTTTGCGCTCAAAAATTGCACAGAAAACAACATTATTTCAGAGAAGTACAGAATTTCTTATCAAATCACTATCTATTTTATCTTTTCTTGATGTGCAAGATAATAAGTTGATCAGCATTAAAACTCATTTGTATGCAATGCTGACTACGAATTTACTGTTTAACTACAGTAAAGTTTAGAAATTATCAAAAGTTTAAATAACATCAAGATGTTACGTGATGATGAAGCGCTGTGCATTGATCGCGTGCAAAGTTTTCACGATCACACAGACTTTAATAATCTTAATGCACATGCTACAAGCAATCTGCATGCAGATGAGAAAGTCAAATAGAATGCAGAACTACGAGAAAAATCGCTTATGAAAATCATTCAATTCAGTATATTGTCATTGCAATGATAAGAACTGAAACAAAACACTTTCGTGTTTGATTTGTTGAGAATGATTAGCAGAAAGAACTTAAATCATGAACATTCTTTAAATTTACATGCTAACTATGTATAAATCTTGTTAAGACTGCGTGTCTGTTACTACAACATAAGCAACTCACAAGACTCATTAAGTTTGACATAAATAAATTCAAGAATTTCATTAACATTGTTTAACAAATGTTCAGACACAGACATTTTATACATGAATGATATGCTAATGAGAAAACTTCATTAAAAGAAAAGAAATACAAGCAAGTTAGTAAAGAATGATTGAACTATGTTATCTGATTAGAAGTGTAACATATGAACATCTTTGCAAGACATGATTGATTTGCATGAGAAAAATCTTTACAGATAACATGAAACAGATGAATTGCACATTTTACAAGTGAAGTGAGCATCTGTGAAACATGATATACAATGATGATGATTATCAATCTCAAGAATCTTATTTCTTTACTGAGTTCTGACTCTTAAATGTCTTGATGATAAAATTAATCTTTAGTCAAAGACATCATTTATATAGCTTGAGAAAACAGTAGCACATGTCAATGTGATTAAAGAAGAAATCAACTGTGATATGCATATATATTGCTGATGAAACATTTATGACTCATGCTTAAGAAGTAAACTGTTAAAATCTGAGCAGTGAGAGATTTCACTTATCTTAAACTGTGAATCTGCTGCAAGAAGAAAGACTACTTCTTGCTAAGAAGAAAATCAGCATAGAAGTCATGTTTTATGTATGTTGCATGCAACGTATGCAACATATTTTCAATAAACAAATATACTTCGCGATAACATGCTTTCTGCTTAGTCACAAAGTCATCATATGATATATATCACAAAGAGTGAAAGATTATTGAAAGAGTCTGAGCATTAAGCTGAAATCAATATAAGAAAAAGCATTGTAACAGATCATCAATGTTTATTGAACAACATCAACAGAGACTTTACAGATAAAAATGAACATGATGTTGATAGCTGATACAAAGATTGATAATAAACATGAACTCTTGAAAATCAGACAAAGTTATTGAGATAACAATGCGTTGAATTCGCAATGACTTAACATTCAAAAGAAATCAAAAATCAAAGCTGTGCAAGACATTTTTACAATTAAAGCGAAAGTGAATGAAAGAAATATTCAAGCAAATGAAGATGAATTGAAATCATTTTTACACAGTGATTCTCTGATCAAAGTCATTGAAGATAGTTATAGTTGCAAACAAGAAAATATTAATAAAACAACATAATCTCAACATAGTTGCATTAAAGCAAAAAGTTTACTTAAATGATAGTAACAACAAAGATAATGTTACAGCAATCGTGATGAGAATGAATTGAGAGCTAAATAAAAGACTGAAAGAATTAACTTTAGTCATCACTCATTATGATGAGCTGAAAGAATTAGTTGCAAAGATGAAACATTTTGCAGACGTAGTAACAGTGAATCAAGAGTATCATGAAAAGATATACAAAGTATACAATGATAATCAAACTTCTTTGAAAACAGTGAAAGTTATGATATCAACAAAAGATCAGACACGTCTGCAATGAGTTCAGATTGCACATGAGAACATTTAATCTTAAGAAGTCACGCTGAAGTTACATTGAGTAGTGAGACATGCAGAAGTACTCAAAAATAAAGCGATAAACAAGATAATTAATGATGCACATAATTTGTCTTTATTGTTGACTGAGTGTCAACGCACTGAAGTGATGACAAGATTGACACTCATACAGAAACAGATCAAATAAACATGAAGAATGATTTAAAAAGAGAAATTCAATGCAGCTCATTTTTAATATCTGACATCAAAGATGACACATCAACATTTGCAACTGCACAAAAGTTGTGCAAAGTCTTACAATGCATTACTGACGCAGTTACATACAAGAAAAATTAACTTCAATCAATTTTTATATGAGAGATGAGTATTCAATGTTGCTATGACAATGTGCAAGTGTGACAAAGATTAAATGTTAATTAAGCACGTTCTATTAACATGTTCTAAATGAAAGATAGAATGAAAAATGATGTAATATGAAGAAAACATCATGAACTTGAAAAAGCTTTTAGAAATCATGAGCGTGACAACAGCAATTATTCAAATGATATTCTCAACAAGTATATTAAATCAATTTCAGACTGTGACATCATTAAAGAATTAAATGAAAGAAAGAAAAAGTAGAAAAAAAGTAAGTTCATAAAGTTTTCACATTGAAAACAGTGATCAGCAATGAAACTCATCTATATGCAATGCTGACTACAAATTTATTGTTTAACTACAGTAAAGTTTAAAGATTATCAAAAGTTTAAATGACATTGAGATGCTGCATGATGATGAAGCGCTGAGCATTGATCGTGTGCAGAGTTTTTGAAATCACGCAGACTTCAATAATCTCAATGCGTATGTTATAAACAATCTGCATGCAAATGAGAAAGTCAAATAGAATGCAGAACTACAAGAAAAATCGCTTATAAAAATCATTTAATTCAGTATCTTGTCATCATAATGACAAAAACTGAGACAGAACACTTTTGCATTTAATTTGTTAAGAATAATTAGCAGAAAGAACTTAAATCATGAACATTCTTTAAATTTACATGCTAACTACGTATAAATCTTGTTAAGACTGCGTGTCTGTTACTACAACATGAGTAACTCACAAGATTCATTAAGTTCAACATGAGTAAACTCAAGAGTCTTGTTAATATCGTTTAACAGACATTCAGACATAAACATTCTATACATGAGTGATATGCTGACAAGAAGACTTTGTTAAGAGAAGAGAAACATAAGCAAGTTAATAAAGAATGATTGAACTACGTTGTCTGATTAAAAGTGTAACATATGAACATTTCTGCAAAACATGATCAATCTGCATGAGAAAAATCTTTATAAATAATGCAAAACAAATGAGTTGCACATTTTACAAGCGAGACAAGCATCTGCAAGATGTGATATACAATGATAACAATTGTTGATCTTAAGAATCTTACTTCTTCACTGAACTCTGACTCTTGAATGTCTTGATGATAAAGTCAATTTCTAATTAAAGACATTATTTGTATAGCTTGAGAGAACAGTAGCGCATGTTGATGTGATTAAAGAAGAAATCAATTGTGATATGCATGTGTATCGCTGACGAAACGTCTGCAACTCATGCTTAAGAAGTAAACTGTTGAAATTTAAGCAATGAAAGATTTTGCTCATCTTGAACTGTAAATCTGCAACAAGAAATGACTATCTCTTGCTAAGAGAAAAATCAGCATAGAAATTGTATCTTACTTATGTATGTTGCATGCAACGTATGCAACATATTTTCGATAGATGCATGCGCTGCAACTAATATATAACATTCACACAGTCATTGCAAAGACACGACTCAGCTTTTGCACATTTACACGCTTACGTGATGCAGTAAATCAATCAATTTTTCGATTTATCAGATTGATTTACATGCATTGCAATCATATACATTGCAAAGATACAACACAGTCTTTGCTTATATATACAAAACAACAGCAACGTCTTTGCACATGCGTTGCAACTCATATATAACACACATATACATACTGCGAAGACACGACTCAGCTTTTGCACATTTACACGCTTGCGTAATGCAGTAAATCGATCGATTTTTCGCTTTATCAGATCGATTTACATGCATTGCAATCACATACATTGCGAAGATACAACACAGTCTTTGCTCATATACATAAAACAACAGCAACGTCTTTGCATATATGCTGCAACTCATATATGATACATACACATACATTGCGAAGACATGATTCAGCTTTTGCGTATCTACACGCTTACATGATGCAGTAAATCAATCGATTTTTCGATTTTCTGATTGATTTACATGCGTTGCAAATACATAAATCAAAGCTCATTTAGTTTGTTCAGCTGAGTGATCACACAGCGAACTTGAAAGCTTATGTTGAAGTGATCAACATTCATTTACATAGATCAAAACTTATCTAGCTCGCTTAACTTGATGATCATACAGACAAGTTGAAAGCTCACATTGAAGTAATCAGCTTTCATAATTTTGAGTTGTTTATGTGATCACTTGATCATATAAACAGTTCATGCACTCATATGCGCAAACTATCGATGTGATTAATCAATGAGAAGATATACAGCAGCGATTATAACTAGATTACATGTAATTTAAAGTATACACAGCGTCTAAATAGTGTCATAGTCATAGACTGCATGCACTTAATGAAGAAGAAAAAAACATTGAAAACAGTTACAGTATAAAGCGCAGAGAAAAGCGATAGTAGATATGAAAAGAACATTACGCTAGCGCAGCGTTTGCTACAATATATAAAATCTTGCATAGATTTATAATGAGTGTTGAATTGAGTAAGAATCAAAAAAAAATTTAACTTTCAAAATTGAGACAAAAGCATAAAGATATTTGAAAAAATGATTTTTAATTACAAAATTAACATATTAAACAGTTGAATATAAAGATTATTGATCAAATGATCAATGTTAAAAATGTCAAATCTTTGAACATTTATAAAATAAATGTAACAGATTATTATATTATGAGTGAAATTATCAGATCTGAAATCATAAATGTTAATTATTTACATGCAAAGATTGACAACAAGATTTATTTGTACAAAATGCTGACTATGAATCTTCTGCAAGCTATGCTTGTCAGAAGAGCTGAACAATCTCATTAACATCAACAAAGCAGTAACAGCATTTTACTCACGCATTAAGCTCATACACAGTTGAAAAGTGAGACAATAACAACGCAGTCATCAATGCGTTGAAGCTTGTATATACACAGAAGAACAGCAACGTCTTTGCATACATGCTGCAACTCATATATGACATATATACATATATTACAAAGGCACGACTCAGCTTTTGCACATATACAGACAGACGTGATGCAGTAAATCGATCGATTTTTCGCATTTTCAGATCGATTTACATGCAGCGTAATCACACACAGAGCAGTAACAGTGCTTTATTCATATGTTGAACTCATATACAATATACATACATATACTGCAAAAACATGACTCAGCTTTAATGCATATACAAACAGACATGATGCAGTAAATTGATTGATTTTTCGCATTTTCAGATCGATTTACACGCAGCGTAATCACATACAGAGCATTAACAACGCTTTATTCACACGTTGAACTCATATATAATATACATACATATATTGCAAAGACACAATTCAGCTTTTGTACATCTACATGTTTGCATGATGCAGTAAATCAATTGATTTTTCGCCTTATCAGATCAATGTACATGCATCATAATCACATACACTGCAAAGATACAACACAGTCTTTGCTCATATACACAAAACAACAGCAACGTCTTTATGCATATGTTGCAACTAATATATGACATTCACACAGTTATTGCAAAGACATGACTCAGCTTTTGCGCATATACATATTGATGCAACACAGTAAATCGATTGATTTTCAATTTTCTGATCAATTTACATGCATTGCAAATACATACATTGCAAAGACATGACACAATCTTTGCTCATATACACAGAACAACAGCAATGTCTTTGCGCACATGTTGCAACTCATATACATCACACACATATATATTGTAAAGACATGACTCAGCTTTTGCACATCTACAGACTTGCGTGATGCAGCAAATTAATTGATTTTTCCCATTTTCAAATCAATTTACACACATTGCAATTACATACATTGCAAAGACACGACACAGTCTTTGCTCATATACACAGAATGACAGCAACGTCTTTGCGCACACGCTGCAACTCATATACATCATACATATATACATTACAAAGACACGACTCAGCTTTTGCGCATCTACACGCTTGTGTGATGCAGTAAATCAATCGATTTTTCGATTTTCTGATCGATTTACATGCGTTGCAAATACATAAATCAAAGCTTATTTAGTTCGTTCAGCTGAATGATTATACAGCGAACTCGAAAGCTCACGTTGAAGTGATCAGCTTTCATCTACATAAATCAAAGCTCATCTAGCTCACTTGACTATTCATCTCAATACTTTAAATTGACGATAGCAATCTATCAAAGCATATGATATATCAAATCGAACAACAAGTTATAGAGCACAATCATATGATCAAAACAAGTTCTCATTCGACTCAATAGCTTCACAGATGACTGCATCGCAAGTCAAAAATCGAAAAGTGAAATTTTCTGCGCTCACGCAGATTAAAATCAACGACGAAACGAAAGTTCATCAGCGCAGAAGAAAAAATCATCAATTCAGACAGTGATTTGATTGATAAATCAAAGAGCAAATTTACATGAAAAGAACAAGTCATCAATCGACTTTAGAACAGCACAGAAGACTGTGTACTGATGCAAAAATCGAAATTGAATTCTTTTGCACTTAAAGATTGCACAGAAAACAATGTTGTTTCAGAGAAGTACAGTGTTTCTTATCAAATTACTATCTGTTTTATTTTTTCTTGATGTGCAAGACAATAAGTCGAGATCAGTTATTACTATTCTGAGCGAGATAACGTGACTACTTTGATACATGAGATATAAAGCAATTGCGTCAAGCATTTTCTATCAAAAAGAGTAATCTAGACTCTTGTAAACTAGATTTATATCATTTTCATCTGACATAAGTCAATAATAAAAGATGATTTATTGCAGATTTTAAGATAGAAATTGAAAGATCTCTACATTAAAGATACTGTCTACGTGAAACGCTCTGAATAAAAGATTAAAGAAATATTTAAGTGATGTCAAGTGAATTGTTTAAAAGTTCAAAGCTTAAAACTCAAAAAACTCTTTATGAAAAAAAATATAAAGAGTCGCTTTATGCGCTCTTTCTCGCTCAGTTTCGCGAATAGTAATGCGAAACTCAGCAGAAGCAATAGCTCAGCATCAGAACTCAAAACATCAACAATAGAAATTAAAAAATCAACGTTAGAGATTGAAATAAATCTATGAGATAAATTTAGCATAAGTTCATCAACAAGCAAACAACTGCAGAACGACATTGTCGATTTATTTCACAGTCAACAAAAATCGCTCACATCAGCAAATAGAAAAACGCAATACATGTTTAGTTCACTTGATGCATTGATGCTAAATTCACATGCAAACGCGCATAATGACAAGAATACAATCAATCTGCGAAATGCAAATTCGCAGCAAAAAGAGCAAACATGAGCGATTGTGAAATTCAAAGAAATGAAAAAGCGAAAAGCAATGAAAAGTTTGCAAAAAGAAGCTAGCATCGAAGTTAGTACTAGCAAGTGCTACGATGTCATCTCTAAAGAGATGCAGATAAAGAGACTGCGCGAAAGAATTGAATTTGCAGTCAATCAGCTAAGACAAGCAATATCAGAACAGAAAGAAACTATAGAAGTATTTTCGACTCGATGCACGTTTTAATCTCGTGCACACTCTAAACTCGATTAGCAACTCATACTTTTTTTATTATTATTCAACCATCATTCATAGAATCAAATTGCAATTAATATAAAGAGTTGTTGATATCTATATGAAGCTTTCAAGCTACAAGAATCAATCATCAAATCGCTTAGAAGCTTTGAATTGTCTTTCAGCTCGCGTAGATCTGATTTGACTTGATTCTCTTTTCATCTTCTCAATAGCAACAAAATCAGTGAATTGCTGTACTTTCATCTTTTTAGACTTCTTCTTTTGCTCTTTCTGAAGCTCTTTAGCCTTCAGCTTTTGCTTCTGAATTAGACGTCGTTGCTTCAATTTCTTCGCTCGTAGCTTCTTTTTTCGCTTCGCTTTCTTCTTTCGCTTCGTCTTTTTTTTTTCTTGTTTCATCTTTCTTTCAGCTATTAAACGTTGTTTCTCTAGCTTTCTAAGCTTTCTTTGTTTCTTTTCTTTCGTCTTTTGAATAGCAGCTTGCTGTTTCTCTTCGATTCTTTGAATTTGACAATCATGAGTCGTCTGAATCTTATTAGAACTAAAAAACACTTTCTTTGCCTCATCATTAATCTCTAAATCGTCAAATAAAGACTTTTCACGTCGTCTGCAACTTCTCTTAATACGTACTGTTCATTGAAGATCTTCATTTTCTGCTTTCAGAAGAGCAACATCTGTAGTAAGCTTTTTAATCGTATTGTTCAACTTATGAGCTTGCGAATCAATTGCTTCTTCTACAACTGACTTCATTAATTGTTGAATCTT
>JAABUV010000863.1_pt1 | contig 45650 bp, 37 predicted proteins | sample 5559971 | NCBI WGS metagenome assembly JAABUV01 (sample SAMN10711881, study PRJNA513362) | rock metagenome | isolation source: Antarctica rocks | place: Antarctica: Victoria Land, Knobhead nord | collected 2015-12-19 | reverse complement strand
AGTATTCTTTCATACGCGAGCCAAAAGCTCAATCACTAGCAAAGAGTGTGCTAAGAAATGTACAATACAAGCTAAGGCTGACTAAAGCCTGCTAATAAATTTGATACTATTTCAAATGCTCACTCATATAATTTGTCTACACGAGAAGCAGCTACAGAATGTTGTATTTCCTGTCTAGTGACAACAACTGTCTTGAAGTTCGTTTATTGTCATGATGAATTAACATATAGAGGTTAGATCAAAGACTAGAGTCAGAAGCTGAGTTGAAGATCAGACCTGAATTAGCTCTGAGACTCTGTCAAGGCATTGCATAAATCACGTCATATCTTTCACTTAATATATCATGAGTTATGTCGTGTTCAACTTGACAATGCTTGACAAACTTTCTATAGTCGATCAATCTTCTTGAGTTATCAAGAGCTTCTTAATAATTAACTCTATCATAAAATATATTCATACTATGTCTGCTTAAAATATCACATTGTCATATCATTCTTATAAATTTCATTTATTCATTTATTCATTTAATAAATCAAGTTATTACAGTTTTAATTATTTTAAACTCTTTTTAAAGATGATAATTTAATATTCAAGCATGATAACAGTAATGTAATTATAATAAAGTTACAATAATGATATTTTAACATTGTAAAACATTATATTAGAAAATAAATATTGCATAATGAAATTAGAAAGTGAAAAAGCAAAAGAGAAATTTTTTCTTAATATTAATAAACAGATCAGCGATGAAACTCATCTGTACATAATGCTGACTACGAATCTACTGTCTAACTACAGTAAAGTCTAGAAATTATCAAAAGTTTGAACGACATCAAGATGCTGCGTGATGATGAAGCGCTATGCGTTGATCGCATGCAAAGTTTTCGCGATCACGCAGACTTTGATAATCTCAATGCACATGTTACAAAGTAATCTGCATGCAAATGAGAAAGTCAAATAGAATGCAGAACTACGAGAAAAATCGCTTATGAAAATCATTCAATTCAGCATTTTATCATCATGATGACAAGAACTGAGACAGAACACTTTCATGTTTGATCTGTTAAGAATGATTAGCAAAAAGAACTTGAATCATGAACATTCTTTAAATCTACATGTTAATTATGTATAAATTTTGTTAAGGCTGCATGTCTGTTATTACAACATGAACAACTCACAAGTCTTGTTAAGTTTAACATGAACAAACTTGAAAATCTCATTAATATTGTTTAACAAATGTTCAAATACAGACATTTTATATGTAAATAATACATTAATGAGAAGACTTTGTTAAAAGAAGAGAAACACAAGCGAGTTAATAAAGAATGATTGAACTATGCTGTCTGATTAAAAGTGTAATATATGAATATCTTTGCAAAACATGATTAATCTGCATAAGAAAGATCTTTACAGATAATGCAAAACAGATGAGTTGCATGCTTTACAAGCGAAGTGAGCATTTGCAAGATGTGATATACAATGATGATGACTGTTGATCTTAAGAATCTCACTTCTTCACTGAGTTTTGACTCTTGAATGTCTTGATGATAGAATCAATCTTTAGTTGAAAACATCATCTGTATAATTCAAGAAAACAGTAATGCATATTGATGTGATTAAAGAAGAAATCGACTGTGATATGCATGTGTATCACAGATGAAACATCTGCAATTCATGCTTAAGAAGTAAACTGTTGAAATTTAAACAATGAAAAATTTCATTCATCTTGAACTGTGAATCTGTTGCAAGAAAACTCTTTGAGTAATCTTTCAAGTCTAAGAGAAAAATCAGCATAGAAATCGTGCTTTATGTATGTTGCATGCAATGTATACAACATATTTTTAATAAACACATTAAAAGCATAAAATAAATATCTGAAGCATAATAATCATAAAAACAAGATCATTTGACAAATGAAATGCATACACTTCAGATCACAAATGCATGAGCTGAGTGAAACATTCAAATTGATATGATGCTTTGCAAAATAAGTTAGAATTGAAAGTCAGCTATTTAAAAAGCTTTCTCAGTTTTCATCACTGAAGCAAAGTGACATTGATTATATAATAATGATGTTCAAGAAAAAAATCAAGATACTGCAAGAAAAGTTCTTTCTTTCATCTTCTTAAGCGAATATCAACAACATTGCAAAATCATTCATATCTCTGACAGTCTCATTCAATTCACGCATCACAGAAGATGAAGTGAAGCAAATAATCAAACAAGTAAAAGCAGACAAAGCATTGAGTGCTTCAGATATTTTAAACAAAGTGCTTCAAGCGAGTCTTGCAAAATTGATCTCAGTATTGACGAGTTTATTCAACGCATGCATAATACACAAGTATCATTCAAAGCAGTTCAAAAAGACTCAAACAATAGTACTATACAAATTGAAGAAAAGTGACTATATTGATTCAAAGACATATTGACTCATTGCTTTGTTCAATATCATGAGCAAAGTGCTGAAGTTGATCATAATCAAAAGATTGAATGACATAATTGAGATTCATTACATGTTATCAAATGCTCAAATGAGAGTGAGATGCAAGTGATTCATGATCTCAACATTAAATCTACTAATAGATCAAGTTCACACAGTGTGAGACTGTGAAATCAAATATGTGATCTTCATGCTAAGCTTAAATGTCATCAAAGCGTTCAATCAAGTCTCACATGTCAGATTTCTGCATACGCTGAAAATGAAAAGAATGTTAAGCTACATAATTGAATGAACACGCAGCTTTCTAAAGAATCAAGAAACATCACTAATATTCAATGAATAAATGAGCAACATACGCGAGATAAATGCAGACATATCACAGAAATCTTTCATTTCATCGATTCTCTTTATATTCTTCAACGCAAGTTTAATTGAAAAATGCAAAGCATTGAGAATTAAAATTGAAGTGCTTGACTTCATAAATGATATTAACATTCTAGTCTACGACAAATTCATTAAAGAAATTTGCAGAACATTGAGCAAAGCACATGACATCTGCGCAAAATGAGCTTGCACTCATGACACAACATTTGCATCAGAAAAGTATGAGATTACACATTTCACTAGAAAATCGAAGAGATTCAACATGATGACTAGCATATAAATAGAAAACTCAGTTATTAAATCAAAATCAGACATATGAGTTCTAGAGATGCAACTGAACATAAAGCTGCAATGAGATGCACATCTTTAATAAATAAAGATGAATCACGTCACAAGAATGCTGACACTTAGTCATTTTGAAGTCTTTACATGAGAAGTTATCTTCACAAAAGCGAGACAAGTATACTCAGCAGTAGTGAGATCAGTAGTTAGCATGTAGATTCAAAGAGTTCATGCATAAATAATTCACAGGAAAAAGAATGACAGCGATCTATCAAAGCATATGATATATCAAATCGATCGAAAAGTTATAGAGCACAATCGTACGATCAAAACAAGTTCTCATTCAACTCAATAGCTTCACAGATGACTGCGTCGCAAGTCAAAAATCGAAAATTGAAATTTTTCGCGCTCACGCAGACCAAAATCGGCGGCGAAACGAGAGTTCATCAACGCAGAAGAAAGAATCATCAATTCAGACAGTAATTTGATTGAAAAATCGAAGAGCAAACTCACATGAAAAGAACAAGTCATCAATCGACTTCAGAACAGCACAGAAGACTGAGTACTGATGCAAAAATCGAAATCAAACTCTTTTGCGCTTGAAGATTGCACAGAAAACAACGTTGTTTCAGAGAAGTACAGCATTTCTTATCAAATCACTATCTGTTTTATCTTTTCTTGATGCGCAAGACAATAAGTCGAGATCAGTCGTTACTATTCTGAGCGAGATAAAGCGACTACTTCGATACATGAAATATAAAGCAATTGCGTCAAGCATTTTCTATCAAAAAAAAGTAATCTAGACTCTTGCAGACTAGATTTATATCATTTTCATCTGACATAAGTTGATAATAGAAGACGATCTATTGCAGATTTCGAAATAGAAATTGAGAAATCTCTACACTAGAGTTACTGTCTAAGTGAAACGCTCTGAATAAAAGATTAAAGAAATATTTAAGTGATGTCAAGTGAATTTTCTAGAAGCTTGAAGCTTGAAACTCGAAAAAACCCTCTATGAAAAGAAATATAAAGAGTCGCTTCATGCATTCTTCTTTCTCTCATTTTGCAAACATTAACGCGAAACTCAGCGAAAGCAATAGCTCAACGTCAGAACTCAAAATGTCAACGATAGAATTCAAAAAGTCAACGTTAGAGATTGAAATAAATCTATGAAATGAACTTAGCATGAGTTTGTCAACAAGCAAACAACTGCAGAACGACATTGTTGATTTATTTTGCAGTCAACAAAAATCGCTCACATCAGCAAATAGAAAAACGCAATACATGTTTAGTTCACTCGATGCATTGATGCTAAATTCACATGCAAATGCGCATAACGACAAGAACACAATCAATCTGCGAAATGTGAATTCGCAGCAAAAAGAGCAAACATGAGCGATTGTGAAATTCAAAGAAATGAAAAAGCGAAAAGCGATGAAAAGTTCGCAAAAAGAAGCTAGAATCGAAGTTAGTACTAGCAAGTGCTACGATGTCATCTCTAAAAAGATGCAGATAAAGAGACTGCGCGAAAGAATTGAATTCGCAGTCAATCAGCTAAGACAAGCGCTATCAGAACAGAAAGAGACTATAAATTATAGCTTAATCTACATTTAAAGAGCATGCAACGAAAGCATAGAAAATTCAATTCAGAAGCAAATTGATCGACTTCAAAGTCAAACAAACAACAAATTGAAGATCATTCTACAATTGATTCAACAAAATGCTGAAAACATCAAAAAGTGAATCAACGCAAAGCAAATGACAGAGAATTCGCAAATCTCGCAGAAGGCGCAGGTTTCGCAAACGTCGCAAGTCATGCAAAATTCGCAAAAACCAACGCAGAAGCTCACATATGCGCAAAAAGCAGCTCAAGTCACAAGCGCAAATGCAAATACAAACACAAATGCAAATGCGAATGCAAATGCAGGCGAATGAAACCTGATTATCAAAAAACCCTCGCCAAAGTCACAAGAGATATCATATCGCGAAAGAAGATTGATAGTCACTTCGAAAAATGAGAACTGAACCTTACAAGCGATGAAAATGCGCAATGCAGTGAACAACGCACTGAAGAAGGCAAAGTCTGACATAATAGTCGCTACAGTGACTAAAACACAAAGAGATAACAATATTGCTCTAACGATTTCAGAGAAATACATCGCGAAAGCTCTACTGAAGCAAAAAGATATATGAAAGCATATATTCGAAGTCAAAAGTATCAAGAAGAATGAAAAATGGTACAAGATAGTGATACACAGTCTGAAAATCAATATCTTCAACATGAAGATCGAAATGAAATATCTGAGAATCGAGCTGAAGAAGTACAATTCTGAATTGAAGCTGATAATCAATTCGATATGATTATCAAAAGGTGAAAATAAAGCAAGAAAGAATCATGCTTCGACGATACTGACGTTCAAAATCGAAGTCGAAGCACAAAAACATCTGAAAAAACGGGTTCTAGCAGCGAGATCAACATATTGAACGGTCGAATATCGAGATTATCGACCAAGCAATCAGTGTCAGAGATGTCAAACATTCGAACATTTGCAGAACAAGTGCAATAAATCATCAAGATGCTTGTTTTGTGAACGAAATCATCTGACATGAAAGCATAAATGTCAATTACCTACGTGCGAAGACAAGCAATCATGCAATCACACGATTTCTAGATGCTGCAACTGTCAAAATGCGCACTTCGCAAACAGCGCAATGTGCAAAACATATCAGACAGCTCAGTCTATTAGCTCACAAAAAGATCATCTAGTCACGAAATTGTAATGAGTAGTGCATTCGAAATGTCACAAAACAACGCAAATGATGAAAGCTTTGCAAACACGTCAAATATTCGAATTCTACAGCACAATTGTGCAAGGTCAATGCAGATTATGCATGCATGAATGAAATTTGCGAAAAACAAGACAGATATTGTTATACTACAAGAATCATGAATGAGAGACGAAAATATAACAATTTCGCATTCGTCGTTTATCTGCATCAAATCAAATGTTCAGAATACTCGTGTCAGAGTACTGATATTTGTTGCGAAAAACGCAAAGAAATTTACATGCACATCAAGATCAGATATTAGTCAATAGCGAAGATATGCAAGCGATATCAATAGCGAACAATAAAATTCAGAGAAGAATTTTATTGTTCAATATTTACAACGAAAAGTCACAAAACGCAGATAACGAGCAATTATACATGATTGAGCGAGAATTAACAAAAGTTATGCTAAATTCTGAGCAAAAAGTTATTATCGTCGAAGACTTTAATGCACATCATAGCTGGTGAAACGCAAAAATTTCAAATTCTATTAGAACGAAAGCGTTAATAAACTATTTGAATCAGTCAAGCTCGATACTTGATTTAGCATTCGCATCAAAGAATATGCGCAATCACATCAAGAATTGACATATAGATGAGAACGCAGACACAGAATTCGATCATGAAGTAATTCTATTTACAATAGTTACGAAAAAAGTGAAGTTGGTCGAAAATTCGTTGAACGCGTCATACAATTTGCAAAAAGTCGACTGAAAAGACTTTGAGAAGCATTTGCAAAAGACGAAAGACAAAATGATTGTCAAGATGCAAAGAATCACAAGTTTAAAAGCAAAAGTCATTTATTTGACTGAATGCATCAAGAATACAGTGGAATTATTCGTATTTAAACAGCGAATATGCGCAAAATCAAAATCCTGATGAAACAATGAGCTCACAGAAAGGCGAAAGGCGCTGTCGTCAAAAAAGCGAATCTGAAAAAGATGCAGAAAAGACGACGCATGAGCAGAGATAGTGCAAACGCGAAATTCATATCATGATGCAATAAAGCTGGTCAAAAACCAATTCTGAATCAATTTTTTGAACAACGTCGAAGGGAAAGAAGTGTTTCAGACATACAAGTTCACTAAATCACGTCTAATCAAAAAGCTACTCTCGATACAAAACTCGCAAAAAGAATTGAAGATCAAATTCAATGAAAAGTGCGAGGCATTTCTGAAAGCAATGTACTCATCATCTTCGAAAATTCAAACCAATGAAGAATTACTATCGGACGAAAGTATACAGTGATCAAGAGTTATCAAAGGGGAAATCAAGTACGCTATTAACTTCTCAGCACTCAGAAAAGCACTCGAACCAGACGAGATGTCATTTGCAATCATACAGCGAGCGTACAAAACTATATCGAAAATCTTCAATTTAGTGTACTCAGATTTGATCGAAAACGACTATCATTCGAAGATATGACGCGAAGGCACGAGAATTATTCTAAAAAAACCAGACAAGTCGAATTATTCAATTTCAAAGGCATACAGAATTATTACGCTGCTAAACTGTTTAGGCAAAGTAGCAGAAAAAATAATAGCAGTGCGACTGTCGTACACAGCTGAAATTAACGATAAGCTGCTGAATTTTGATCAAATGAGAGGCAGAAAACAAAGATCAGCTATAGACGCAGTACTAAATCTAGTACATGATGCGCAAATGGCGAAAAGTCGAGAAAACACGCTTATCTGTCTACTTCTAGATGTCAAAGAAGTCTTTGACCATGTTGCGTTGAAACAGCTGGTCAAAATATTGATTAAATTGAAAATATCGATCAATTTAATCAATTGAGTAAAATGTTTCTTACAAAATCGAATTATTGGCTTAGCATTTGACGACGAACGCCAGAAACCAAAGGAAATAAGCACAGAAATATCACAAGACTCATCTATCTCGCTCATTTTATTTCTAATTTATATTCGATACTTGTTTTCAAAGATTCGCGCAAAGTTCGAAAATTTACAGTCACTCAGCTATATTGACGATGTGATGCTATACATTGAGGGAAGAAATATTGACAAGAATGTGAAAATGCTGGAAAACGCAGCAAAAATCGCTTTCACATGAGCTGAGAACAACGCAGTGCAATTCGATGACTCGAAATCTGAATTGATACACTTTGAAAGTCACAAGGCGACATTCAATCAAATGGTTATTCTACTCAATAACACGATCATAAAACCAAAGACATGCGTACGATGACTAGAAGTCTGGCTGAATCGAAAGCTTAACTTCAAAGTTCATGTGCAAACAAAAATCGCGACAGTCACAAGAACGCTACACTCGTTGTTTAGATTAATGAATAGCGAGTGAGAACTAAATGCCAAATCAGGAAAGCAGTTATACCTGGCATGCGTCACGTCTATTAGCGATTATGGCGCCGAAATATGGTGAAATAATCAAAAAAGCTACTTAGTCAAATTTCGCAAACTGCAAAACGCTGCATTACGGAAAATTCTGAGTGCGTTTCGAATATCATCGATAGATGCTATGCAAATAGAAGCCGAAATCTCGTCGATGAAGATGCGATTAGATCAAAAGTGCAAGAACTATGCAATTCAAATAGTTGAATTATCGGAAAAACACTCTATCAGAAAAAGAACGTCTATTTCGTACTCATCTCAATACTCTATCGGATTGAACCTAGATCTGAACGCATCGAAATATCTGAACTAGAACGAGACGAAGACGAATTTACCTCGAAAAGTCAAGAAGTGCAAAGACAGACTCACGCAGATATATCGAATATTGAACAAAGTGCAAAAAACACTGAATTCAATAAAAGAAATCGAAATTCCTCACTTCAAGAAATCGTGAGGTCAAGAAATCGAGCATTTAGCAAAAATTCAAACCGAATTTGCAAGAAGCGAAACCAGCGAAACGATCAATACGCACTACAGGAAATTAGAAAGAATTACCAAAAAGGCGAAGAACATAGTGATGTATATCGACGCATCGCAAATTCGGAAAAAGATAGCAGAGGCCGAAACAGAAACTGAAACGACAGTGATATTCACGCATGAATTCGTCAGATTCAGCAAAGCGACAAGCGTTTCTGACAAAATAATCACAACGAAAGCGAAACTGCAAGCTATTAGCGATGCAATCGCAATATGCAGCGAAAAAGCACTCAAAAACAGCGGAATTTGAGTGTACATGAACAGTCAAATGACTTTGCAAAGATTAAACGCAAAGAGCAACGTCAATGCGAAGTTATTCGATGATATACGACAAAACTTGATCAATTTACGTCAGAATCAGTGTCAAATTCGCATACAGTGAATATCGAGTCGCAAGAGCATTATTGGGAACGAAAAAGCAGATCAATTGGTCAAAAGCGCTGCCCAAGAATTATCAGTTATCGGCAACACGAAAGCAATCATCATAAGATTCGTCAAAAAGCAAATTTGCAAAGAGACGAAATTACAATGGTTAAATGTCTGAAAAAGCAGCATCAAGAAGGGAAATCAGTATCAAAAGCACATATCGGATGTGAATCTAAGTCATAAGTCACTAAAAGAGCTGAGGAAAATCGATAGACTAACGTTTTCAATCTTTATTCAGCTGAACTGCAGGCATTATAGAGCAGAGCAGATAAAGCTTAAGAAAAAAGCTCAGCTCAAAAACACAGACACTATATTGACACTGTTCATCATCAAGATTGAAAGAATCGCAACACTAGAGTATTTGAAAAATACTCGAATTGCGACGAGAAAATGACTATTAGAAACGAAAGAGTAGAACGCGAAGGGTGCGAAGGGACAAAGAAAAACGAGAGTACGATGACGAGGGTTTGAGCGAGAGCGCTTGTATGTGCAAACTATCGATGTGATTGATCAATGAGAAGATATAAAGCAGCGACTTTGGCCAGGTTACATGTAACTTAGCATACATACAGCGTCTAGACAGTGCCATAGCCATAGACTGCATGCACTTAATGAAGAAATTAAAAAAAAACCAAAAAAAAACAAAGACATTTGAAAAAATGACTCTTAGCTGCGAGATCAACATATCAAACAGTTGAATTTAGAGACTATCAATCAAATGATCAATGTCAAAAATGTCAAATCTTTGAACATTTACAAAACAAATGTAACAGATCATCAAGATGCTTGTACTGTGAGCGAAATCATCAGATCTGAGAGCATAAATGTCAACTATCTACGTGTAGACTGATGATCAGATCGAGTTTCGAGTTGACATTTTGAATTCAACTCGATTCGAAGTCGAATTGCTCACATTTTCAACTCGATTCAAGTCGAATTGAGCATATTTTTAACTTGACGCGACTCGACCCGACTAGAAATCAGGTCAACTCGACTCGACTCGTCAACATCGGCAAATCTCATCAAGTGCCTAATCACGTAATTAGGCGGTAAATTAGATGATTTACCATTTTGGTCGACCTCTCTTCTTATAAGATCACTTTGACGTGATTAGCTGCAGACGCATGCCTAATAGCTTAAATGACACGAATCATCAAAATGACACGAATCATCAAAATGACACGAATCATCAAAATGACACGAATTATCAAAATAACATGAATAATACTGCTGACAATAATTATTCTGGTTCTATATGCTCAGTTCTATATGCTCAATTCTATATGTTCAAGCGCATGCAAAAGCAAAGTATTAAATCAATGAATTTATTACTTAACTAGTTATCTAACCATCTATTTAAACGAATTGTTGACTATGTAGAATATTTGATAGAGAATCATGAAGAAAGTCATGAAGAGTGCTTGGTAGAGAATCATAAAGGGTGCTTGGTAGGGAAACATGAAGAATGCTCGGTAGGAAAATATGAAGAGTGCTTGGTAGGGAAACATGAAGAGTGCTTGGTAGGGAAACATGAAGGGTGCTTGGTAGGGAATCATGAAAGAAGCCATGTAGAAAGCACTGTTTGATTCATGTTATGCACTCGATCAACGAGTAATTTGAAGCATGTAGAAAGTTTGGCAGGACGTTTGGTAGAAAGCTCGATCAAAAGCTCAGTAGAAAGCTCAGTAGAAAGCTCAGTAGAAAGCTCAGTAGAAAGATTGGTAGAAAGCTCAATCGGAAGCTCAGTAGAAAGCTCGATAGAAAGCTCAGTAGAAAGATCGATAGAAAGCTCGATAGAAAGATCAGTAGAAAGGTTGATAGAAAGATCAGTAGAAAGCTCAGTAGAAAGATCGGTCGAAAGATCAGTAGAAAGCTCGATAGAAAGCTCGATAGAAAGGTCAGTAGAAAGGTCGGTAGAAAGGTCAGTAGAAAGCTCAGTAGAAAGATTGATCGAAAGGTCAGTAGAAAGATCAGTAGAAAGCTCAGTAGTTCTAGAGAATTTGATAGAAAGTTCGATATCGAGTCATGAAGAGTTTGTTCTATTGAGCTAGTTAGCATTGTTGAAATACGATTGTTGTTGTTTTAGAAAGTAGAACTATGAAGAAAGAAAGAAGTGAGAAGAAGTAAATACTCTGAATCTTCTGAATTTTCTAGCGTCGATCTTCGGCTGAGAGCGAAGATTACTAACCACAGGGGTAACAGTACTGTTCTCAAGCCATGTAGAAAGCATTGTTTGAAGCACTGTTTGACGTGTTTTATGCGTTCGATCGACGCGTTTGATAAAGCGTTTGATAGAGAGTTTGATAGAGCGTTTGATAGAGAGATTGGTAGAGCGAGTAGATGAAGCGAGTAGGTTGAGCGAGTAGATGAGCGAGTAGGTGAGCGAGTAGGTGAGCGAGTAGGTGGGCGAGTAGATGAACGAGTAGGTGAGTGAGTAGATGAGCGAGTAGGTGAGCGAGTAGGTGAGCAAGTAGGTGAGCAAGTAGGTGAGCGAGTAGATGAACAAGTAGGTGAGCAAGTAGATGAGCGAGTAGGTGAGCGAGTAGATGAGCGAGTAGGTGAGCGAGTAGGGAGGCGAGTAGGGTGGTGAGCATGTAGAGTGACGAGTAGAGTGATGAGTATGTAGGGTGACGAGTAGGGTGATGAGCATGTAGGGTGGCGAGTAGGATGGTGAGTATGTAGGGTGGCGAGTAGAGTGATGAGTATGTAGAATGGTGAGTAGGGTGGTGAGTATGTAGGGTGACGAGTAGGGTGGTGAGTAGATGGGCGAGTAGGTGAGCGAGTAGATGAACGAGTAGGTGAGCGAGTAGATGAGCGAGTAGATGAGCGAGTAGATGAGCGAGTAGGTGAGCGAGTAGATGAACGAGTAGGTGAGCGAGTAGATGAGCGAGTAGGTGAGCGAGTAGGTGAGCGAGTAGAATGGTGAGCATGTAGGGTGACGAGTAGAATGATGAGTAAGTAGAATGACGAGTAGAATGATGAGCATGTAGAGTGATGAGTAGAATGATGAGCATGTAGAATGCGAAGAACGAAGACGTTGTCAAGCTGTTTAATGATGCTGTTAGTCATCTAATTATTTATGCGCAAAGGTAAATGATTCAATTTACCAGCTATTAGACCTAAGTATGAGATTAATGACGTAATTTAATGATGTTTGATTGAATCTCTGATTTGATTATCTGTCAACAATGTCAACGATGTCAACGTGGTGATTAGCTGCGTGTGATTGACTAATTAGCACTCGAGGATTTGTCGATGAAGAACTCGAGCTTGACGTCAAAAGAGCTAAATATAGAAATTTTTCCGCTTTTTTGCATTATCTTTTTGCATTTGATAGAAAGTCATGACGGGAAACATGAAGACTGTTTGATAGAGAGTCATGAAGGGAAGTCATGATAGGAAACCATGACGGGGAAACATGAAGGTCGTTTGATGAGAAGTCATGAAGAAAAGTCATGAAGAAAAGTCATGAAGAGAAGTCATGACGAAGAGTCATGAAGAGAAGTCATGACGAGAAGTCATGAAGGTTGTTTGACTTTGGCAGAAAGTCATGACGAAGAAACATGGTAGAAAGTCATGAAGAGAAATCATGAAGACTGTTCTAGACTGTTCAACCAAGCTATTTACATCTATCTAATATCTTGTCGGGTCGGATCGAGTTTTCGAGTCGAGTTGTCGAATCAAGCTTTTCAACTCGACTCGAGTTCTCGAGTTCAACTTCTCAATTCGACTCGACACTTTTCTAAAAAAATTTCAACTCGACTCGACACTTTTCGAGTCGAGTACTCGACTTGACGCGATCAGTCTATCTACGTGCAAGAACAAGCAATCATGCAATCACATGATTTCTAATTGCTGCAACTGTCAAAATGCACACTTCGCAAATAGCGTAATGTGCGAGACATATCAGACAGCTCAGTCTATTAGCTCACAAAAAGATCATCTAGTCACGAAATTGTAATAAGTATTGCAGTCGAAATGTCACAAAACAACGCAAATAACGAAAGCTTTGCAAACATGTCGAATATTCGAATTCTACAGCACAATTGCGCAAGATCAACGCAAATTATGCATGCATGCATGAAATTTGCAAAAAACAAGACAGATATTGTTATACTACAAGAATCATGAATGAAAGACGAGAATATAACAATTTCACATTCATCGTTTATCTGCATCAAATCAAATGTTCAGAATACTCGTGTCAGAGTACTGATATTTATTGTGAAAAATGCAAAGAAATTTACATGCACATCAAGATCAAACATAGTCAATAGCGAAGATATGCAAGCGATATCAATAGCGAACAATAAAATTCAAAAAGAAATTTTATTGTTCAATATTTACAATGAAAAGTCACAAAACGCAGATGATAAGCAATTATACACGATTGAGCAAGAATTAGCAAAAGTTATGCTAAATTCAGAGCAAAAAGTTATTATTGTCGAAGACTTTAATGCACATCATAGCTGATGAAACGCAAAAATTTCAAACTTTACTAGAATGAAAGCGTTAATAAATTGAATAAATTTACATAAGTGCGACCTGATTAACACTTCTGATATAAACACATATCACAGCTATTCAGATCAGTCAAGCTGAATTAGACTGATCGTCGAGTCGAGTTTCGAGTTGACATTTTGAACTCGAATCGTACTCGAATCGAGTTGTTCATATTTTCAACCCGATTCGAGTCGAATTGAGCATATTTTCAACTTGACGCGACTCGATTCGACTGAGAATTGAGTCAACTCGATTCGACTCGCCAAGAACTCGAGCTTGGCGTCAAGAGGGCTAAATATAGAAAATTTTCCGATTTTCGACTTTTGCATTACCTTTTTGCATTATCTTTTGATAGGGAGTCATGAAGAGAAACATGAAGGCCGTTTGATAGAGAGTCATAAAGGGAAACATGAAGATCGTTTGATAGAGAGTCATGGCGAGAAACATGAAGAAGAACATGAAGAGAAACATGAAGAGAAACATGAAGAGAAACATGAAGATCGTTTGATAGAAGATCATGACGAGAAACATAAAGAGAAACATGAAGGGAAACATGAAGGCCGTTTGATAGAAGATCATGACGAGAAACATAAAGGGAAACATAAAGAGAAACATAAAGAGAAACATGAAGAAGAAACATGAAGGTCGTTTGACTTTGATAGAGAGTCATGACGGGAAAACATGATAGAAAGCCATGAAGGAGAATCATGTAGACTGTTCGATCAAGCTATTTACATCTATCTAATATCTTGTCGGATCAAGTCGGGTTTTCGGGTCGGGTTGTTGAATCAAGCTTCTCAACTCGACTCGAGTGCTCGAATTCAACTTCTCAATCTGATTCGACACTTTTTCAAAAAAATTCCAATTCGACTCGACACTTTTCGAGTCGAATATTCGACTCGACGCGATCAGTCTATTTACACCTACCTAATATCTTGTCGGGTCGGATCGAGTTTTCGAGTCGAATTGTCGAGTCAAGCTTCTCAACTCGATTCGAGTGCTCGGATTCAACTTCTCAATTCGACTCGACACTTTTTCAAAAAAATTTCAATTCGACTCGACACTTTTCGGATCGAGTACTCGACTCGAACTCAAGTACTCGACTCGACGCGGTCAGTCTATAAAAAATCAATAACAAAGAAAGTAAGCAAATGTGATGCAAGCATGTTTTATGTTTTAAGAGAGAAATATGATGAAGAACTGCATCACTCACTTCTTTTAAACTTCTTCATCTTCATTCAAGATATCATCAGCTCATCATCATCAAATCAAGAAGCTGATTTATACTCATTATAATCATGATACTTGAAAAAATCATACAAAACTACTTTACAGAATGAATAAAAAATCAAGTAAAATAACAAAGTGAAGATTGAATGCAAGAACGAAAGTTGAAGAAGAAAGAAAGTTGAAAATCACGCAGAAGATAAAAGAAATGAGTTGACAAAAATTCATTACTTTACAACAAATAAATATAAACATTGATGATCATCATTCTTACGCTAGTCACAATAAACAACAGAAGCATCGCTCTTCTGTTCACTGTTTACTTCTACTATCTGATACTATCTTCTGCTCATTGTTTGCTTCTACTATTGAGTATTGTTTATAGAAGAAAAAACTTCAAATTGAGTAAATCTCGATTCTCACTACAATTGTCAGCATGAGAAATTGACAACGAGATTTATCTGTACAAGATGCTGACTACGAATCTTCTGCAAGCTATGCTTGTCAGAAGAGCCGAACAATCTCATCAACATCAACAGAGCAGTAACAGCGCTTTACTCATGCATTGAGTTCACACACAGTCGAAAAGCGAAACAATAACAACGCAATTATCGACGCGTTGAAGCTCGCACATACATAGAATGACAGCAACGTCTTTGCATACATGCTGCAGCTCATATACGACATATACATATATATTGCGAAGGCACGACTCAGCTTTTGCGCACATATAAACAGGCGTGATGCAGTAAATCGATCGATTTTTCGCATTTTCAGATCGATTTACACGCAGCGCAATCACACACAGAGCAGTGACAGCGCTTGACTCAGCGTTGAGCTCGTATACGACATTCACACATACACTGTGAAGACACGATTCAGCTTTTGCACATCTACACGTCTGCAAGATGCAGTAAATCAATTGATTTTTTGCTTTATCAGATCGATTTACATGCATCGCAATCACATACACTGCAAAGACATTACACAGTCTTTGCTCATATACACAGATCAACAGCAACGTCTGTGCGCATGCGCTGCAACTCATATACATCACACACATACACACTGCGAAGACACGACTCAGCTTTTGCACATCTACATGCTTGCGTGATGCAGTAAATCGATCGATTTTTTGCTTTATCAGATCAATTTACATGCATTGCAATCATATACACTGCAAAGACATGACACAGTCTTTGCTCATATATACAGAACGACAGCAACGTCTTTGCGCACGCGCTGCAACTCATATACATCACACACACACACACTGCGAAGGCACGACTCAGCTTTTGCGCATTTACACGCTCGTGTGATGCAGTAAATCGATCAATTTTTCGCATTATCAGATCGATTTACATGCATCGCAATCACATACACTGCAAAGACACAACACAGTCTTTGCTCATATACACAGAACGACAGCAACGTTTTTGCGCATGCGCTGCAACTAATATACGACATTCACACAGTCATTGCGAAGGCACGACTCAGCTTTTGCGCACATACACATCTGTGCGACGCAGTAAATCAATCGATTTTTCGATTTTCTGATCGATTTACATACGTCGCAAATACATAAATCAAAGCTCATTTAGTTCGTTCAGCTGAGTGATCATACAACGAACTTGAAAGCTCACGTCGAAGTGATCAGCTTTCATCTACATAGATCAAAGCTCATCTAGCTCGCTTAGCTTGATGATCATACAGACAAGTTAAAAGCTCACGTTGAAGTGATCAGCTTTCACAATTTTGAGTTGTCTATGTGATCACTTGATCATATAAACAGTTCACGCGCTCGTATGCGCACTCTATCGATGTGACTGTTCAATGAAAAGATATACAGCAGCGATTATGACTAGATTACATGTAATTTAGCATACACACAGCGTCTAGATAGTGTCATAGTCAAAGACTGCATGCACTTAATGAAGAAAAAAAAAAGAAAAAAGTCAGCATGAGAATTCAAGTCTAGTCAACGTGCATGCGTTAATGAAAGAGAGCATCAAGATCATGACAACACACTGCATAACTACATAAAAAACGTCTGCAAAGTGACAGCTTAAATATAATGAAACAACAAGATAATTTTCAGAATTCAGATCTATGAGAATCAAAGAATAAACATGAATGCTACTGTTGATCATCTAAAATTCTGCATGAGTCGCAGAGAATACTTAGTTTACGTCTACAAGAATCAGAGAATAAAGAATATGCTATCATTAAAATCTAGATCAGACACGAATGTTACTGCTGATCATCTAAAGATTTTACATGAGTCGCAGAGAATGCTCAGTTTACGTCTATGAGAATCAGAAGTTAAAGAATATGCTATTATCAGAATTTAAATTTATGAAAATCAAGAGAATAAACATGAATGCTATTGTTGATTCTTTAAAAACTTGATGCTTGCAACTTGAAGAATAAAACAATGTTTACGCGCTATTGAAAGAGAATCTCAAGAACACAATTACACACAGCGAACTCTGATGTCATGCATTGCATGATGTCATCACTCTTCTGCTTGCGATCATTCACAATTCAACAATGAGAACGTTGTTGATAAAAGAAAGAATAATTGTCAGAACTCAGATTTATAAGAATCAGAACTCTTCAAAGAATAAAGAATAAACATGAGAACTATTCTTCAATGCTATCATCAATTTCTCAGACAAGAATCTGAGTTTATGAAAATCTCTATCGTCAATTCTCAGAGTCTCTGAGTCTATCAAGAATTAAAGTCACATACAATTCTTGATGTTTCATCAATGATAAAAGTTCAAGTCACATACAATCTTCAAGAAACTTCACATGAGTCACATGTAATCTCGCTTGTCTCATCAACGATGCTTGAACTTAGTTTTCTGAGTATATAAAGAAGAGTTCACTTCTGTATTTCATAGTCTAGTGTTAACTTTCTATATGAATAAATATTACTAAACTACTATCAAATTTGATCGTATTATTTATGCGCATATTTTTTAGTGTGACTGCACGTTTCTCAAGTTACTCACAATCATTATATAAATATAAAAGAATCATGTTAAGTCATTTTTGCTCTGAATGATCACTTTGATTATTCTTGAGCAAAATGAGCAAGATGAGCATCATGCTCATCATGCTCACTGTGATCACTTCTGATTCAAGCAATCAGAGCAATCACTTTGAAACTCTGATTACTTCATGATTATTTAATCATTGCTTTATTTAATTACTTACAAGAAAGTTCTAACAAATAATTGAAAGTGAAAAGATTCACTCATCATTCATTGTAAAAATTATAATTAAGATGATGATGAATCATTTATTAAACATAAGCATGTTAAACTTGTATCAGAAATGCTTATGCAAATTGCTTGAAAAGAGCTATTACATTACATAATGTTTCAGATGCTTTGAATTTGATCATATGACTAAATTCTGCAAGAAAGAGTAATGCTGATTTAAATATGTAAACAAGCATTATATCAAAGAATGTGTTATGCTTGTGAATAAAAAATAATGCATGAACTGCAATAAAAGTCATGAACTTTGAAGATACATATATTTTAAGTGAAAACAGCAGATGAAACAATTAGCAGAAATTTATCAAAACAGATCAGTCAAATATTCTAAAGCATTGAAATATAATTACACATTTTCTTCTATCTTTTTAAACTTCTTGAGTTCAACAAACATTTTGACAAAAACAAGTAGTTGAAACGTTAATGAATTAACATGACAGATGATAAACGTTAAGATAAAATGAGTTTAACACTTCTTATACATGATTAGTGATTCAAAGAAAATAATATTTGAGCAAACTTAAAAACATTAAATCAGAGAATGCAAAAGACTCTCAGTGACTGAAAGCATATAAAAAGCAGTTTCAGCGTAAAGTTAACAACAGCTGCAAATAATTTTATGATAAATCAATTCTTTCTGCAAATTCTACAATATAATATCAGAAAGTTATTAAAAATTCAAGAATCATTCTTAATAAATAGAGAAATTCGAAAATTTAATATAATAATCATACAGAAACAAGATTGCAACATTAATGTTTTACAAACATTTAACTCAGCTCACAACTTCTTTCATTTCATGAAAAACTCATCATTACAAGTGAAAACATGTATATATTTCAATAAATGCTTAAAACTTGATCAATAAATAATGAAAACAATTAAATCAAACATCTGTTTAATTAAGTTATTAACTTGCAGTTCAAATGATAAAATGCAGATGTTACAACTTATAAACATTTACAACTTAAGTTCACTATTTATCATTTTCATGAAAGAATCATCAACTATTTCTCAATTAAATGAAATAATCAAAGATAATTGTGAATAGTTAATCATGAAAAACTTTAGTCTACATCATTTATACTGAAAAGACAGAAGATGCTTTATTTATTATATAGTAATAAATATTTTACTAAATATTATTATAAACATAAAACTGAAGTTACTGCTCAAATCAGACACAATCACTTAAAAGATTTATAATCAGCTCACAATAATAAATATAGTCTTTAACAGCAAGAAAATATAGTTTATGATATACAAATACAAAGTGAGAATCAATTTACATCAGAAATCAAATCATTTTTCAATAATTACAAAGTTATGTTTACATACATTCTTCATGCAGCTCTTGACTCATCAACTTTGAAGAAAAATGAACATGAAAACATTAAGTGCTGTAATAACTTAATTTACTAAATAAATAAATGAAATTTATAAAAATAATATGATAATGTGATATTCATGTCTCTCACTAAGCTCATTCTTCGCTTAATGCTCGACAGTCATGCAACAGCAAAATTCAACTACTCATCATATACATAATGATATTTAATCAATTTCTTCAAAATAACTCATCTTTTCTTCTGATAAGTCTGAATGAACTTAATGCGAGCAGTTCTATGAGACTTAGTAGCTCTGTAGCACTTCTTTAATGCATTTAAATAACGTTTTTCTCAGATCACTTCACGCTTCTTCTGTCTCTCGTTCTTCAATTTCTGTCTATCTTGAGTCATACTTTAAGCATCTTTGATGTACAACTTTACAAGATGTCTTCGATTTTAAGAATTTTATCAAACTGCTTTTTGCATGCTTTGCAAGCATTTTCAGCGACTTCTATTTGACTTAATTGATTTTGCAGCAACTTCATTTTATGAGTCATTGCATTAACGTCTTTTCAGAATGTACAAAGCTTTGTAGTAAATTCTTCTGATGTTGATTCATCAATTAACTCAAGCAGCTGATTTTCAAGTGCTGCTCAACAAGTAGAAGTGATTTAAATGATTGAATTATTTATAATAAATGATGATGTAATAAATCAATTTGAACGTTCAATAGTTTGAACTTTATTCAGTACTATCTTTGAATCAAAAGAAATTAAGTCAGTATGCTTTCATGCAGATCAAATGATAGATTCTTTGAAGACTTTGATTCAAAACTCATTGAATGCAGTCAGAAATTCAACTTTTGAAAAGATCTCATCACTTATTTGTTCAGCTCAATTAATCATCTTCGAATGTCAATACTTTAATGACTGAAATACATACACATCTAGCGATTGAAGTAAATGAGTAGTATGCAAAGATAAGTCGAAGAATATGATTTTATGATTCTCACAGTAGAATAGAAATTCGCTTGTATGATGAGATTTGTAATCATTTATCACAAGCAATCTTCAAGCTTTCTTTTGATGCTTTTGACTAAAGTGATTGAAGTGCTTCAATCATCAAAGAGAAATTCAGTCATTTGAATAATCTGTATCAGAGATAGTGACTAGCACGTCATCGTCAAGATCATTGTTGAAATGAGAGATCAAAAGTTGAACTTCAGTCATAATTAGCATTGATGATATATTCTTACTTTCTTCACTGATGCATTCAATGCTCATCAATGACTCTCTATTATTTGAATTCTTGAAGTAGATTCTTCTATTTGAATCTACAGTAACAACTCAATCGAAGCATGCAATGTTCATACGATAGTTGATTTCGTTGAAATTTCATATATCATTCTTCGTTATATTATATTTGATGATCATTTCATTAAACTCATCAAAATGAGTTTGTAGTACTTTCAAATCATGCACGTTCTTTCTGTCAGCTGCTATAAACTTTCGTTTAGCTTTGAAAACATCTGACTTTTTATTTAATCATCATTTGACTCATTTGTCACTCAGTAGAGATGAAAAATTTTAACGAGAAAAGTTTTTTTTTTTCAAGTTTTACGTGCTTATGCAGTCTAAAACTATGAAACATGATGCTATTTATCTAAATAGTAGCACTGAAGCACTGTGTATATGCTAAATTACATGTAATCTAGTCATAATTGCTGCTGTATATCTTTTCATTGAGCAGTTAGATTGTTAGAATGCACATATGAGTGCATGACATGTTTATATAATCAAATGATCATATAGATAAATTGAAATTATGAAAGCTGATCACTTCAACGTAAGCTTTTAAATTTGCTGTTTAATCATTTAGCTGAGTCAGCTAAATGAGCAATCAATGTGTTGTGAAAGTTGATCACTTCAACGTGAGCTTTCATTCGCTGTTTGATCATTTAGTTGAATAGACTAGATGAGCTTTGAATTTTTTGTGAGCATCGTGATGCGATGCTTCATCTGTGTATTATGAAAGTTGATCACTTTAATGTAAGCTTTTGAATTTGCTGTTTGATCATCTAGCTGAGTGAGCTAAATGAGCAATTAATGTATTGTAAAAGTTGATCACTTTGACGTGAGCTTTCGTTCACTGTTTGATCATTTAATTGAGTAGACTAAATGAGCTTTGAATTGTTTGTGAGCATCACAATGCAATGCTTGATCTGTGTATTATGAAAGCTGATCACTTTGACGTGAGCTTTCAAATTTGCTGTTTGATCATTCAACTGAGCGAGCTAAATGAGCAATTGATGTATTGTAAAAGTTGATCACTTTGACATGAGCTTTCGTTTGCTGTTTAATCATTTAGTTGAGCAGACTAAATGAGCTTTGAATTATTTGTGAGCATCATGATGCAATGCTTGATCTGTGTATTGTGAAAGCTGATCACTTTGACGTGAGCTTTCGTTCGCTGTTTGATTACATAATCATTTGATCATGTGATCTTGTTGTTTGTGAGCATCGCAATGCGATGCTCAATCTGTGTATGTGAGCATAACATGCGCATATCGCGCTGTTACTGCTTTGTCAATGAGATTGTTCAGCTCTTCTGACAAGCATAGCTTGCAAAAGATTCGTAGTCAGCATCTTGTACAGATAAATCTCGTTGTTGACTCAATGATATACATGCATATCACAGTCAATTTCTTCTTTAATTACATCAACTGTCATGATGAATTGACTCATAGAGATTAAATCAGAGACTAAAGTCAAAGACTGAGTTGAAGATCAAATCTGAGTTAGCTTTGAAACTTTATGACTTTGTCAAGACATCATTTAAACTACGTCATATCTTCGACTTAATATGTCATGAGTTATGTCATGCTCGACTTGACAATGCTTGACAAACTTTTTATAGTTGATCGATTCTCTCAAGTTATCAAGAGCTTCTTAATAATTAGCTTTATCATAATATATATTCATTCTGTGTCTGCTTAGAATATCACATTTTCATATCACTTTTATAAATCTCGTCTATTCATTTAGTAAACTTGATCATCACAGTTCTAATTATTTCAAATTCTTCTTAAAAGTGATGATTTGATATTCAAGCATGATAACAGCAACGCGATCGCAACAAAGTTGAAATGATGATGTCTCAATCTTGCAAAACATCATATCAGAAAATGAACGTTGCATAACTGAATCAGAAAGTGAAGAAGCAGAGAATAAACTTTCTCTTGATATTGATGAACAGCTGACATGAGCAATGCTTCAACATGATGAATTGCGAAAGAAACAGAAGTTAACAGCTATTCAATCAGAGATTGAGACTCTGTAAATCATTGAAACAACAAAAAGAAATCATCAAGCTTTCACTCAAGTTCTTGCGAAGAATTTGAATGATCTACGCATCGTCTTCATAATGTCAATGATGACGAAATGAAGTCATCATGAGATCATCTCACAGAAGCGAAGATTCTCAATGTCTTTGAAGAAGTATCATGACAAAATTATAAGAGAACATAAAGAGTAAATTCGCGATGTCAAAATCTCATTTTGAAATATCTCTTGACATTTTGAAAGTAATAAGAAAAAGATTTTGTACTGCATGATTTATCTGAAGAGTGAATCAAAGAAACTTTGATTCGATCATGAAGAAACTATGTTTGCAACTCAGCAGATGTAATTTAATTTTATTGACTTTCTTTTGAATTTAATTGAAGACTCGATAAATTGAAGCATAGATGTGACTCAGCAATACGCGAATGCATCACAACGTTTAGATTAGATAATATGAACGTTTGCAGCTCATCTGAGCATTCTGAAACATCAACTTTCGTTATATAATGATGAGCATAAGCGAGCTCATTTATTCATCAAGTTGAGATCTGAGCTGCGCATGATCATTACTAATGTGCAGTCGATTTCTATCACATGAAATGCATTAATCGATCTTGTCGCTTGATTGAAAACAAATCTGCGAAAAGAACACGTCTTGTCGTTGAAATGATTTCAAGACGAAGACTTGAATGATTGAGATAAAATCAACAAGAAAACTCATTCGAAGCGAAAGAAATCTCATCAATCAACTAAACTCAATTCTTCATCAAAGACAAGCTCACATGCTTTATCATGTTATAGCAAGAATTTGTTCAACATAACGTGCTATACATGCAATTGAAAGAATCATTACTCTACTGATTGTAAAGATGAAAAGATCAAGAATAAATCAAAAGAATTTGATGTAAATTGAGTATTCATTGATTCAATATCATATATGAGTTGTCTCAAGATTTCAAGAAAAGACAAGCTTTCAATGAACACTTCAAATTATCAAGAAAAAAACAAGAAGTTCTTTTTGTAAAGACTCTTATATATAAAGAGCATGTAATTCAGAAAGATCAGAAGACAGAAATAAAGATTCACATGAATATTGATGTCAAGATGAACGTGATTAGTCAACGTTTCATCATCGAGCAAGATATGTCATTGCTGAACGTTGATCTCTCAAGATTTATCTGAATGAATGATCAGAGTGTCTATTGTTATAACGTCTATAAGATGTGTTATTGACTGAGAGACAGCTGAAACATAGAGAAAAAAGATATAAGTATCTTCTATGCTATCAACAAGAAAGAACTCTTCTTGATTTTAAGTATGTCAAATATGCAATTCAAGCGTATTTGAATAAACATGATCGCAAGAACATGAGGTTTCGACGTGAATGAGCACGCATTTGAGTTGTTCTTCGCACAAGTATTTGCAAAAGTTCTACAAGATAAGTTTACTGTGTATGCTTTTGTCATGATCAACATCATCAAAGAGTCGATCATTGAACATCAAGTGAAAGCAATAAATAACGCAGCGAGTCATATCATAAATGCGCTTGAAACGCAGATTTTACTCGTTGAATTGAAAGAGTATGAAAATGTATTCTCAACAAAGAATGCAAACAAACTGTCTTTGCATGAAGATCATGATCATGCAATCAAAATCACTGCAGAGTCATCATATGAATCATTGTATAATCTGTTGAACACAGAGTTAACGACTTTGATACAGTATTTAAACGATGTCTTAGCGAAAGAATGAATTAAGCACTTCATCAGCTCAACTGACGCGTTTATTCTATTCATTTTCAAAAAGAATGATAGTCTTCATCTATGCATGAACTATCGAGATCTGAATAAGATCACTGTCAAAAATCATCATTCACTGTCTTTAATTAGTGAAACTCTAGACAGACTTAATAAAGTCAAGCAGTTCACTAAGTTAAATTTAAAGAATGTCTATCATTGTCTCAGAATTCAACGTAAGAACGAGTGAAAAACGACGTTTTATACTCACTACAATCACTTCAAGTATATGATCATGTCGTTTAATTTAATCAACACGTCTATCATCTTTCAGACTTATATTAATAAAATCTTGACAGAGTTTTTAAATGACTTTTGTGTTGTTTATCTGAATGACATTCTAATCTTCTTCATAGAGAAGACTGATCACGTAAATCACATGAAGCAGATCTTCAAGAGATTAAGAAAGTTCAAGCTATATGCTAGCTTGAAGAAGTGTAAATTCTTCATCACTAAAGTTAATTTTCTAGAATTTATCATATTTATCAAGAGTGTTTCGATGAATTCAAGTAGAATAGACATCATTAAAACGTGACTCAGATCGAAGATGTATCAAGAAATACAAGTTTTTCTGAGATTCATCAATTTCTATCAACATTTTATACATCATTACTTTCAGATAGCAGAGTCTTTAACAGAACTGCTGAGAGATAGTGTAAAAGATGTAAAAATGAGCTCATTCATATGATCAAGCGAAGCGAAACAAGCTTTTAATCAGCTTCGCGACGTCTTTATAAGAGCATCTATACTAAGACACTTTGATTCAGAGCAACATATATGCATTGAGATTAACGTGTTCAATTATGCAGTCGCAAGTATTTTATCTCAGTCAGATGATGAAGATCAGTAACATTTGATTGCATTCTGATTTGAAATGATGATAGACGTTGAAAGAAACTATGAGATACATGATCAGAAGCTTCTAGTCATAATAGCGATGTTTAAACATTAACAACACTATGTGAAAGACAGTTATCATACTGTTGAAGTTCTGACTGATCATAATAATCTGAAGAGTTTTATGAATGTTCAAAAGTTAAATGAAAGACAAGTCAAATAAATCATGAAATTGTTGATCTGCAACTTTGAAATAATGCATAGATCAGAAAAGACAAACTCGATCAATGTATTGTTGAGACAATCTGACTATAAAAATGAGAATATCTCTGCGAATCATTTGCTGCTCACTCTGCAGCGAAAGCTGACTAGAATAGAAAGCTTAAATAGTTTTATATTTGTAGCGATCAGAGAACTATATTAGCTTTCATCTACATAGATCAAAGCTCATCTAGCTCGCTTGACTTGATGATCATACAGACAAGTCGAAAGCTCACGTCGAAGTGATCAGCTTTCACAATTTTGAGTTGTCTATGTGATCACTTGATCATATAGACAGTTCACACGCTTGTATGCGCAAACTATTGATGTGATTGATCAACGAAAAGATATAAAGCAGCGACTTTGACCAGTTTACATATAAATTAGCATACATACAACGCCTAGACAGTGTCATAGTCATAGACTGCATGCACTTAATGAAGAAATAAAAAATAAAAAATCTTACATTCTTATACTTCAGATCTTCATCAATTACGTTCATGTTTACATCATTTGCAATATGTGAACATCTGACAAGTATGAGAAGACTTTTTAAGTGTCAATTTTCATGTAAATGACTTGAACTTTGACATTTATGATTTTTGAGAAGAGTGCACTTTTCTTACTTGTAGTTTTTCGTCTATCTTTTTTCATGATTGATAGTAGTGATGTGATAAAAGCAAAATAAATGTTGCTTACTCATTCAGAGCATTGTGATTTTGAGTTGTAAAATCATTGATGTTTGACAAACATTTTCATTACATCAATGAGTGAATTTTTCTATACTTTGCTGCATTTCATAAATGCAAAATGATCGTAGTTGAAATCAATATTGATGAACATTGTTGTTGATTTATGAAATAATACTGCGTCTGCTTCTTTGAATCTTTGTCAATCTGCACACATTCAGACATAATGTTGATTAGATAATCATGATTTCTTTAATGAACTATTTGATCAAATTTATTCAAAAGATCGAAAATGAGAATCTGTGATTATGCTTAAGCAATGTTGCATGTGTTGTTGAAGATTTGTTGCATCATCGAAGCAGTGTTTGCAACATCATTAAGAATCACAAAGCTTAGTGTTAATTCTATAAATTTTCTCATAATTTCAATAAGTTTTGATGAATATATCAGTGAATGTCAAAGAAGAAAGAGTGAATACAACTATCTATAATACAAACTGATAAACTAGTAACATACTGCGCATTCTTGATGCACATGTATGAGACTGTGTGATCTAAACACAGTTGTCATCTTTCATCTTGTTATTGACTTCAATGTTGTTCACTTCATCATCATCATCATTCTTGACATCTTTGATTACATCATCATCTTCAAAGATTTTGAGCTTCAATGTCAACTTCATTATATGCATTCAATGATTCTATCTATTGTATATTAGCATCTCGATTCTCAAATCTATGCAGCGTAAGTCATAAGTAATAGTCTTTTTATGTTGTTCAAAATAATTGACTTTCTTTTTAATTTATGCTTGATTTCTCTTCATTCATTTTGAATTAATCTGAATTAGTCTCTTGATCTTATGTAAATTGTAATCAACATTGATTAATTTAATAATGTCAATGATAAAGTGTGATGACTTTTCATTTGAATACTTCTGCAGTTTTTTTGAATTTTCTCGAAACAATTAAACTATGTTCATCATTCTAGATTTGATCAATTTTGAAGTTATCAAAGTCATAAAAACTTTAAGCATAAATTGAAAGTATTACATAATTAGATGTTAACAATCATGTTGAACATGTTTTTTCTCACTATGCATGTGATAATTTTCAAGAACAACATTAACAGAAAGTAAAAACTTTGTCACTTACTCAATAAAAAATAAGTACATTCATAGAACTCATGATACAGAATACAATCTTCTTATTCTTGTTTCAAACATCATTGATGAGCATGTTGATTGCTTTAATCTTGCTACAATTCACTTTGAAGATAATGTTAAGAATGTGCTTTTCATAGAAAGACTTAACTTTCTTCAAGTTGTAGAGACAATCTGTTTCAAAGTAAACATATTTTTTATCTCATTCTTCTACTTCAAAGAACACAAGTGACTGTGTCTCTGAAAGTTGTTCAAGACGCAAGAATGTGTTAAATACTTTAAATTAATGAACTTTCATCATTTAGTTGTTGACATTGAGTTGAGACTCAATTTCAATGCAATGATTGTTAATTCAGTCTTACTTTTTCTTATTCATCTTCTTTTGAAGTTGATTGATGATTGTCATCACTGAGAAATTAACAAGTTTGTTGAATCTTGATGAAAGATTGTAATTAATATCTTGATGCTCATTTAATTTTACATTTGTAAGAAAAGAGTTGAAAAACATTGATTGATTAACATCACGTCGTAATTATAGTGTGTTGCACACAGTCTTTAGCTGTTTAATGTACTTTTAAATGACTTAAGAATTTGTCTCTTGAATCTTGATGATTTTCATATGTGTTTTGTTCATGTCTTTCAAATTTTGATATATACAGTATTTCAAATTGACTTGATGAACTTCTTTTTCTTTTCATACTCATTCATGTTGATTCACTATCAAGTCTATCATCAGCATGTTCACTTATGTTGTCATTTGAAAGAAAAATCATTCAAAGAGTGTATTTGTAACAAATCACTTACAAGATTTTTTATTCATGATCTTAAATAAATTGATGATTTTGAATGTTTAAGTCATTTTTCTATGCATTTCATTCATGATCAATCAATCTCATCTCATATTTCAGAGCTTTCATATTAACTGTGATTGTCTTGATTTAAAACTTACTTTTTGAGAATAATGTAAACTTTTCATCAATTTTGCAACGTAAGTCTTGTACATGTTTATCATGATTACACATATGAAACTAGAATTAGCTTGCTTTTCTTCTGATAAAATATATATATCTGTTTATCTCAGTCTGATGATCAGCGCGTTCATCTTAACATCACAATATGCATGATAAATTTGTTAACATAATAAATCATTGTTCTTATTAAGATGAATTCAAATCTTCTTTAGTCAGTTGATGATCAAAACTGATGAAATGATAACTAAATTGACAAATTTTGATGATATGAGATGTGCAGATGAGTTTACATTCACACATGAATACTCAATTTTCAATCTGTTATCAGAAGAGCACTTTGTATCTTTAGACTGAAAAGTATCGAGAGTGTTTTCTTTCAAATGTTCATTAAACTTCTTCTTGTGATGAGCATTGTTGATCTCATCATGTGCTATATGCAATAGACAATTCAGACAAATCAATTCAAGCATCTTTATTGTTTTATTAATAAATTAGCATGCTTTATTCTTAATTTTGCTGACATTTATGTTTATCTTTTCAAGACTCATATCATTGACAATGTATTTTTTTCTCATGAATATTTTCATTTTAAACATCATAAAAATCTCAAAAGTCTGATATAAAAAAAGTGATGTGATCATTCTCTGCAAATGTATGTGTAACTGAGATTCAACATGATTAAAGTCATGCAGAAATAATCAAGCATAATTTTATCATTTGTTTTCTTCATGAAGATGCTTTGTAACAGTCAATGATATTTTCATCATGAGTCTGTTCAATCTTGTTAATCAAGAAACAAAATCAACTTTGATATTTCAATCATTTCATGTAATGCTTTTTCAAAGTCTTCTCACTATCTTTAACATCATTGAGATTCACATGTGATCATGCATGTTCTAACTCTCTTGCAATATTTTCTTTAAATAAAGTGTCAAAGATCATTATGTTTTGTTAAGATTTTATCTGCTGAGATGAAGATTGTACAGTTACTTCATATTATTTAACTCGACTTGTTGAATCTTGATGTGAGTTGATGATATTGTTTTCATTCAATGAAAAACTATAATTCTTTAGTTTGAAACTTAATATTGATATTGAATTATTAAAAGTTGAAGCTGAAATGTGAGATTTATCTGAAGCTGATGTTAATATGTCATTTTCTTAAGTCTGCATCTTGTCATTTGACTTTCATCGCTTTGAATGCAATGATTCAGAACTCTCATCATTCTCTGTAAAGATCACTTGTCATTAATCTGTCATTCATACACATACTTCAATGACTTACTATAATGCAATGTTTAATCAGTTAACGTGATGCTTATTGTATCTTTCTTTGAATGATTGAATCTTGATCGCTTTCAAGAAAAATATAAAAACATGTGAATCTTGTTCATGAGATTTTCACTCTTGTTAGTTCGCTGTGAATGTATACTCTTCACAAACTTATCAAATCTTGCTGCATTGTTTGCTGAATCAACATTATTTTTCGTTGTACTCAGAACAGCTGTGTCATTTGCATCACTCTCTTTCATGTTAATAACTGCTGACTGCTTCTGAACATGAATAGATGTTGCATTGTCTGCTGAGTCAATGTTATTCTTTGTTGTACTCAGAATAACTGTGTCATTTGCATCACTTTCTTTCATGTTAATGATTATTGACTGCTTCTGAACATGAGTAAACGCTGCGTTGTCAGCTGAGTCAACATTATTCTTTGTTGTAAACAGAACAGCTGTGTCATTTGCAATGCTTTCTTTCATGTCAACAACTATTGACTGCTTCTGAATATAAGTAGAGTCTATTCAATTCTGCTTTATGAAATTTAAAGTTCTTGTCAATCTTTATTAATATACATGATTTATTAAATTATCAATTATTATCTCATGATTGATTGATAATGTGTTGATCTCATTTCTTCAAGTTGTCACTTTGTTAATCTTTTCACTTTCATTAACATCAATGAATTTTGTATGCTCTTGATGAGAAGCTGAGATTGATGAAGCATTGTCTGTGAGTTCTGCATTGATCATTAATTCACTGTTTACATAGATGTATTTCTGATCTATCAGAATATGATGTAGCGTAAGTCACATTAAAGCGAGCAGCATGATTAGATCAATTCAAGACATCACGTAAGACAGCTTGAAAAGTTCTGTCTGAATTTATTTTCAAGACTTCGTCATCTATGATGTAAATGATAGTGTTTATCTCAATGTAGCTCATGTCATCTTTGAGAATTTCAATTTACATCTGAAACAAAACATTATAAAATTGATCTTTGTCATCATGTAAATCATGATCAAGTACATCTTTAATTGAAATCAAGCTCATTTTCAAAATTTCTTTTGAAATGATCAGATTTGAGTGTGAATTCATCATTGCATGAAGTTCAACGTCTTCAAGTATTTTGATGAATGACATGATTTCTTGTAACTGCAAAAACTTAAATGTAAATGATGTTCATTAAATCTTTACAATCTTGCATGTGATGATGAGTGATTGATTATCTGAAGATGATAATAATAATAAATTCATACATTCTTGTGACATCGATTAGATTGACTCATGAGAGACTCTATGCTATGTGTGTCGAGTGAACAAAACTCTCTGAGGTAGAAAATCACTCGCTATTTATACGACTGCTTCACGTAGTCAAAACAACAAGATTAAGACTATGTATCAAATTTGTTCGCGTTGATTGCACGTTAGAGAATGAGTGTTCTAGTCACTCTAAATTGCTTCAGAAGCTTCGTTTTCATCATCATTCTCGCTGCTGCTCTGAGATCTTTCGTGATCGCGACGATTATTCGATAGTTCGAGAAGTCGACGTCACGTAGCATTCTCGATCGTAGATGCGTTCAGTTCAAGTAGTGCATGAGTACATGCTTCGCTGTCTGATGACTTCGTTCGCAGTCGCATCGCGAGCTATTCATGCTTGAAACGTTTCTCGAGTGCAAATAGATGTTAAGATCTATGCGTTCGATTTTGATGTAAGTTGCAAGAATGCTTTCAGCCTTCTGAAGATCATCACGCATCTTTATCATCTTGTTGAATAGGTGAAATCTTTGTGCTGAGATTGCGTTGACATCTGTCTATTGAAAATATGTTGTATACGTTGCATGCAACATATATAGAGCACGATCTCTATGCTGATTTTCTTCTTAGGCTCGAGAGATTACTCAGAGAGAATTTCTCGTGACAGATTCACAGTTCAAGAGAAACGAGATCTCTCACTGCTCAGATTTCAACAGTTTACTTCTTAAGCATGAGTTGCAGACGTTTCATCTGCGATACACATGCATATCGCAGTCGATTTCTTCTTTAATCACATCAACATGCGTTACTGTTCTCTCAAACTATACAAATGATGTCTTTGACTAAAGATTGACTTTATTATCAAGACATTTGAGAGTCAGAGCTTAATGAAAAGATGAGATTCTCAAGATCAACAGTCATCATCATTGTATATCATGCTTCGCAGACACTCGCTTCGCTTGTAAAGCGTGCAACTCATCTGTTTCACGTTATTTGTAGAAATCTCTTTCATGCAGATCAATCATGTCTTGCAAAGATGTTCATATGCTACACTTCTAATCAAACAGCGTAGTTCGATCATTCTTTACTAATTCGCTTGTGTTTCTCTTCTTTTAACGAAGTCTTCTCATCAGCGTATCACTCACATATAGAATGTCTGTGTCTGAACGTCTGTTAAATGATATTAACGAGACTCTTAAGTTTGCTCATGTTGAACTTAATGAGTCTCATGAGTTGCTTGTATTGTAGTAACAGGCACGCAGTCTTAACAAGATCTATACATAGTTAGCATGTAAATCTAAAGAATATTCATGATTCAAGTTCTTTCTGCTAATCACTCTCAACAGATCAAACGCGAGAGTGTTCTGTTTCAGTTCTTGTCATCGCGATGATGAGATATTGAATTGAATGATTTTCATAAGCAATTTTTCTCGTAGTTCTGCGTTTTATTTGACTTTCTCATCTGCATGCAGATTGCTTGTAGCATGTGCATTGAGATTATCAAAGTCTGTACGATCGCGAAAACTCTGCATGCGATCAACGCACAGCGCTTCATCATCATGCAGTGTCTCAATATCATTCAAACTTTTGATAATCTTTAAACTTTACTGTAGCTAGACAGTAGATTTGTAGTCAGCATCATGTACAGATGAGTTTCATTGCTGATTTATCTGAAGATGATGTAAAACTAGTTTGTATATAAGTGAAAAATGTGTTGATCTTTTTGATGCATTTCTGTTTAAAGCGTCTCTTGTTGAAGAACAATCATTGAACTATAATAATCAAACTGCTGATAATATGATTTGCTTCAAAGTCATTGAACATAAATGAGTTAACATTGTACAGAAATGATGTTAATTTCTTCTTAATGATAGTTGACTTCTTGTAAAATCTGATGTGCTGAAGTGTTTTTTTTTATTTCTTCAAGTTTTACGTGCTTATGCAGTCTAAGACTATGAAACACGATGCTATTTATCTAAATAGTAGCATTGAAGCGCTGTGTATATGCTAAATTACATGTAATCTAGTCATAATCACTGCTGTATATCTTCTCATTGAGCAGTCAGATTGTTAGAATGCACATATGAGCATGTGATATATTTATATAATCAAATGATCATATAAACAAATTGAAATTATGAAAGCTGATCACTTTGACGTAAGCTTTTGATTTTGCTGTTTGATCATCTAGCTGAGTGAGTTAAATGAGCAATCAATGTGTTGTGAAAGTTGATCACTTCAACGTGAACTTTTGTTTGCTGTTTGATCATCTAGTTGAACAGACTAAATAAACTTTGAATTGTTTGTGAGCATCGTGACGTGATGCTTGATCTGTGTATTGTGAAAGCTGATCACTTCAACATAAGCTTTCGAATTTGCTGTTTGATCATTTAGCTGAGTGAGCTAAATGAATGATCAATGTATTGTGAAAGTTGATCACTTCAACGTGAGCTTTCATTCACTGTTTGATCATTTAGTTAAGCAGACTAAATGAGTTTTGAATTGTTTGTGAGCATCGTGATGCAATGCTCAATTTGTGTATTGTGAAAGCTAATCACTTCAACGTAAGCTTTTGAATTTGCTGTTTGATCATCTAGTTGAGCGAGCTAAATGAGCGATCAATGTATTGTGAAAGCTGATCACTTTGACGTAAGTTTTCGAATTTGCTGTTTGATCATCTAGTTAAGCGAGCTAAATGAGCAATCAATGTATTGTGAAAGTTGATCACTTCAACATGAGCTTTTATTCGCTGTTTGATTATTTAGTTGAGCAGACTAAATGAGTTTTGAGTTGTTTGTGAGCATCACTATGCAATGCTTGATCTGTGTATTGTGAAAGCTGATCACTTTGACGTGAGCTTTCGTTCGCTGTTTGATCACATGATCATTTGATTACGTGATCTTGTTGTTTGTGAGCATCGCAATGCAATGCTTGATCTGTGTATGTGAGCATAACATGCACATATCGCGCTGTTACTGCTTTGTTGATGAGATTGTTCAACTCTTCTGACAAGCATAGCTTGCAGAAGATTCATAGTCAGCATCTTGTACAGATAAATCTTGTTGTCAATCTGTGCTTAAGTATAGATGTATGCTTTTCAAGTCATTGCTCAGCTTGATTTGTTAAATTCTTCAGCTGATATTTATTAATGTTTAAAATTTTAAAAAATCTTTGTCATGTTTCTGAAAGTTGAACACTTATCATCAAGTTGAAAATTCTGATATCTGATAGTGATATTCTTTTTGAAACGTAAGCTAGTCATTATGATGAGTTGATAAAATCAATTCAATAAGATAAATAATGATGATGAAATATAAATGCTGCTATTTGACTATGTGAGATGAGTTGACGTGATAAACTAAACACGTACTCAACTGATGTTAAATATGCAGATTCAATTAACTTAGATTAAGTTCAATGAACATATCTTGATCTTGATGATGATGCTCATTGAAAGAAACATATGATTAAATCATGATCTTATATGATTATGAAAACAACTTGAAAAACTCACATTGAATATGATGAGCAAATGAATGAAAGATTAAGTTGTGTTAAATTCATGCAGCGAATGTGATACTGTAAAAGCTGAAACATAGTGAATTTACTTTAACTTACGTTGAAGATCTGTGCTCACATGATGTGCATAACAACTTAAAGAATAAGCTAGTTTATTGTTGATTGAAGTGTATTGTATTTGCAAGTTGTTATGTCTGTATTTCAGTGTGTATTACACAGTGATCAATGTTTCAATCTCTTTGACAGAGTTGAACTAGCAGCAGACAAAGAATTTAAACTTTGAAAAAGAATGTCATCTTCTGTGAAACATATTTATCAGTTGATGAATACTGCTTCTTGATCAGATTTATTCTTTTACAATGCTTGTTTTTCTGTGAGATTTGTTGCTTGATTTTTGCTTACATCTCAATGATGCTTTTGCTCTTCTGCAAAGTTTGCTGCAGAAGCTTCATTTACATTCTGATGATGCTTTTGCTTTTCTGAAAGATTTGTTACTTGATCTTCGCTTATGTTCTGATAATGCTTTTGTTCTTCTAAGAAATTTATTACTTAATCTTCGCTTACATTCTGATGATGCTTCTGTTCTTCTGCGATATTTGTTGCAGAAGCTTCGTTTACATTCTGATGATGCTTTTGCTCTTCTGAAAAGTTTATTACTTGATCTTCGCTTGTGTTCTAATGATACTCTTGCTCTTCTGAAGAATTTATTACTTGATCTTCACTCATGTTCTAATAATGCTTTTGCTCTTCTGAAAGATTCGTTGCTTGATCTTCGCTTGCATATCAAGCTTCATCTTTATTTCATTATGATTCTTGCTCTTGAAATTGACGCTCTGTTTTCATGAAATCAATGAATTCTTGTTGACTAAAGTATTTCTCATAGACTTCATTGATTGAGAACAGATTTTGAACATGTTGTATCATATGTAAATTGCAAGTGTAATTGTGTTGAAGTTCATCATAGTTACATAATATAATAAATGAATTGCAAGCATGATTACAGACAGTCAGAAGACAATTGAATTGAGACATGAAATCAAGTTTTCTGATCTTCATCATACATAAAATGATGACAGAAACTTCTTCGTCTTGAAAAGAATCAATTATGTACATTTCATCATTTTGAACTTTTGAGTCTGAAACTAAACTTCTCTTCAATAGCTGAACTTGTGCAGTATATTTTGTGAGAATGACGATGTTCTTGATAAATATCTCAACTTCAGCGTAGATTTTGACTAGCTTGATTGCTACAATAACTTCAATCTCATTCTGCTTGAACTGAAATGCATCAATTCTTATATCAATCTCATTGATGTTAAGAAATGTCAATGATCATTTTATTTCACAAAAGCTCTTTAATACAATGATTGTGATAGTCATATTAGGTTGAAGTGAAGAATCAACTGAGAATTGCATCTGAACTTTGTATCAGACAGTGAATATGATGTTATTTATGATGAGAATTACGCGATACTGTTCAGTGAAAAGCATATGAAAGTATTCAAGCATAATCAGATGTTCAAATAAACTTCTGTATATATAGTGCATGAAGCAATTATTCTTGATGTCTTCTTTCATCAATTAAAGTTGTTTATCATCATTGAACATATGCATTGAATCATTGCTGTAAATTATAGCAATAAAAATCTTTGCATTCTCAACTCTTGCAACTTTTTGAATGATGGTATGATCTTTTTTGAATTTTTTTAGCATAGTAGTGTTGAAGTTGATCAGCGTGCAGACAACAGCGCTTACATCATGCTTAAGAATATTTACACTTAGCTTAATCTCAATGCGCTGAAAGAATTCTTGATCTTTCATGTTAAAAGTTTTTCTCATCTCGATTCTTTAAAAGTATGAGCAGAACGTCTTAATAACAGCATCATGCTCAGTCTCATTATTCATTCTATTAAGCTTAACATTGATAATTCTCTGAAGCATATGATGTTCAAATTCATGATCTCGCTTCAAAAGTTGACGAGTGACATGAGAATTAAGATCTTCATAATTCACATCAAGTGAATTATCATTGCTCTCAAAATCTTCATAAGTCACATTAACTTATTCATTATTGATTTGTACAATTGAAGAATCTTGTGTCTCATGCTGCTTATCATTCTGTTCATTCTATTAACTTTGAGATTACGTCTTATTCATCAAATAATTACTCAAACTTGTGTATTTTAAAAGCAGAGTATTAAGACTGATCTGATGCAATTTGTATTGATGATTTTTAATGTCATGTAAAGTCTTCTTGCTCTGATTAATAATTTGATGTGTCAGCTAATCATAAAAGACATCAAATAACTTGTGAAAGACATTTCATCATTGTTGAGCGAAATCATTGTTTACTGAGTGAGATGCGCAGCTGTCTTGAATAATTACTTAATGTTTAGTGAACTGCAAGTGAAAATGAATAATCTTCTTATTTATCAGAATAATATCTTTGTTTTTCAATCATTGAAGTTGTTCATTCAGTTTGAGAATGAATGTATCAATTGTATTGTTGAATGAACTCAGCACTTTGACTTTCTTACTCAGCTTTAAGAGTAGCATTGTAATAATGATATTTATTAGTGTCTTCTCAATCTCAAAGAGTTTCTTGATAAAATCAAAATCATTGAAAAGATTTTAAAAATATTGCATGATCAACATTTGAAACTTATTCAACTTGATATTTCACTCAGCAAGAGTAACTGAGAGATTCAAGTTTTCAAAGAGAATTGATGTGAATTTGATATAAAGATTCTGACTCAGTATAATATCATGAAAATGATCGTTGTATTCATAATTTCTCTCGTCAATATGAGTCGACAACGAGATTTACCTGTACAAGATGCTGACTACGAATCTTCTGCAAGCTATGCTTGTCAGAAGAGCTGAACAATCTCATCAACATTAACAGAGCAGTAACAGCGCTTTACTCATGCGTTGAGCTCACACATAGTTGAAAAGCGAGACAATAACAACGCGATCGTCGACGCGTTGAAGCTCGCATATACACAGAAGAACAGCAACGTCTTTGCATACATGCTGCGACTCATATACGACATATACACATATACTGCGAAGGCACGACTCAGCTTTTGCGCACATACAGACATGCGTGATGCAGTAAATCGATCGATTTTTCGCATTTTCAGGCCGATTTACACGCAGCGCAATCACACACAGAGCAGTAACAGCGCTTTATTCACACGTTGAGCTTATATACGACATACACACATATACTGCGAAGGCACGATTCAGCTTTTGCGCATCTACACGTCTGCATGATGCAGTAAATCGATCGGTTTTTCGCTTTATCAGAGCGATGTACATGCATCGCAATCACATACACTGCGAAGACACGACACAGTCTTTGCTCATATACACAGAACGACAGCAACGTCTTTGCGCACACGCTGCAACTCACATACGTCACACACATACACATTGCGAAGGCACGACTCAGCTTTTGCACATCTACACGCTCGCGTGATGCAGTAAATCGATCGATTTTTCGCATTATCAGATCGATTTACATGCATCGCAAGCACATACACTGCAAAGATACGACACAGTCTTTGCTCATATACACAGAACGACAGCAACGTCTTTGCGCACGCGCTGCAACTAATATACGACATTCACACAGTCACTGCGAAGGCACGACCCAGCTTTTGCGCACATACACATCGATGCAACGCAGTAAATCGATCGGTTTTTCGATTTTCTGATCGATTTACATGCGTCGCAAATACATACACTGCGAAGACACGACACAGTCTTTGCTCATATACACAGAACGATAGCAACGTCTTTGCGCACATGCTGCAACTCATATACATCACAGACACACACACACACTGCGAAGGCACGACTCAGCTTTTGCGCATCTACACGCTCGCGTAATGCAGTAAATCAATCGGTTTTTCGATTTTCTGATCGATTTACATGCGTCGCAAATACATAGATCAAAGCTCATCTAGTTCGTTCAGCTGAGTGATCATACAGCGAACTCGAAAGTTCACGTCAAAGTGATCAGCTTTCATCTACATAGATCAAAGCTCATCTAGCTCGCTTAGCTTAATGATCATACAGACAAGTTGAAAGTTCACGTCGAAGTGATCAGCTTTCACAATTTTGAGTTGTCTATGTGATCACTTGATCATATAAACAGTTCACGCGCTCGTATGCGCACTCTATCGATGTGACTGTTCAATGAAAAGATATACAGCAGCGATTATGACTAGATTACATGTAATTTAGAATACACACAGCGTCTAGATAGTGTCATAGTCATAGACTGCATGCACTTAATGAAGAAGAAGAAAAAAAATCTCGTCAATATGAGCAGAATTGAGAATTCTGATTGTTGCTATTTTGATTCTGTTGAGCTTGTCAGATATGATTGAACAAACTAAAATTACATTTAATGTATTGAAAAACAATACTGAAGTACTTGTTTATCATCATTTTGTTGCTTATGCTTGCAAAGATTGAACATCAACTTCAACTTAATTGAGCTTTAATCTATCTTAATGAAAGAATAATGAAAAGTTATGCTCACATCTGTCATGTTGAAGAAAATAAATGATTTGACAAGAATGATAACTGTTCATTTGTCATCATTGATCTGCACTTCAAAGTGATTCTTCAAGTCAAACTGATAGTCAAAGCAATTAAAAAGACACAGCAAATCAACATACTTCTTATCTGTTTTTATGAATGTGATGAATGCACACAACTCGCAAAGCAATGTCTGAGTCTTCACAATCAGTGCTCGCTGTGTCTTCATTGACTGTAGTCTAGAAAAATCTTTGATAAGTCAGCACTTTTTATCATTGTGATAAGTGCGTTGATATGATAGATAAATACTTGAATGATTCTTCTTTGAAGTCACTTGTTTTACTTAAATGATATGCTTGTGATTTTCAAATTGACTGAATCACATGTTGAATGCTGAAAAGTCTCACTTTATTCTGATGCTACTGTTGAATTTTCAATACTAATTCAGAAATGTATTTTATTCAATCATTGAAATGAAGATTTTCAGCTTAACTGTGTAATCTTCTGACAAATTGAAGATTTCTTTGAGTGTATTCTTTATATTTTGAAGAACTGATGAACTTTCATGATTCTTAAGCAGAATTGACTGAGTATGAGTTAAGATCAATCTGAAGATAAATTCAAGAAGAATCATTTATTCATCTTGACACAGATTCTTGATCTTTGAATCATTAATGTTGTATATGAAAAACATGAATTCAAAATAAAAAGTATGTGACAGAGACATGTTTGAATAGTTCATAATGATAACATCACGAATGTCAGAATTTAAATGTAAGCGAAAGACTCAGTTATGTAAGATGTTGTGAACAGAAAGACAACTCTCAAATAATAATAATGTGACTTGATGTAATTTAATGTCAAAGCGAATGCTAAATGTTTAATTCATCAAGATCTTCATCACAATCTTGTAGATAATATAAAGACTTTCATTTAAAGAATTGAATGCATCAATTGCTGATTTGACTACTTCATTGATCTGCGTAAGTCTATCTTTGCACTTCTTAGCTTTTCAAGATACATTCGTCTTCATCTCGTTTCAGTTCAAATATTTTAATGCATTCAGATTTAGGTTCAATTCGATAGAGTATTGAGATGAGTACATAATAGATGTTCTTTTTCTGATAGAATGTTTTTTCAATAACTTAACTATTCAAATTGCATAGTTCTTGCACTTTTGATTTAATCATATCTTCATCAACGAGATTTCAACTTCTATTTGCATAGCATCTATCAATGATGTTTGAAACACACTCAGAATTTTTCGTAATGCAGCGTTTTGCAGATTACGAAATTTGACTAAGTAGCTTTTTGGATTATTTCATCATATTTTGACGTCATAATCGCTAATAAATGTGACGCATGTCAGATATAACTGCTTTTCTGATTTGACATTTAGTTCTCACTTGCTATTCATTAATCTAAACAACGAGTGTAGCGTTCTTGTGACTGTCGCGATTTTCGTTTGCACATGAACTTTGAAGTTGAGCTTTCGATTCAGCCAGACTTCTAGTCATCGTACGCATGTCTTTGATTTTATGACCGTGTTATTGAGTAGAATAATCATTTGGTTGAGTGTCGCCTTGTGACTTTCAAAGTGTATCAATTCAGATTTCGAGTCATCGAATTGCACTGCGTTGTTCTCAGCTCATGTGAAAGCGATTTTTGCTGCGTTTTCCAGCATTTTCACATTCTTGTCAATATTTCTTCCCTCAATGTATAGCATCACATCGTCAATATAGCTGAGTGACTGTAAATTTTCGAACTTTGCGCGAATCTTTGAAAACAAGTATCGAATATAAATTAGAAATAAAATGAGCGAGATAGATGAGTCTTGTGATATTTCTGTGCTTATTTCCTTTGGTTTCTGACGTTCGTCGTCAAATGCTAAGCCAATAATTCGGTTTTGTAAGAAACATTTTATTCAATTGATTAAATTGATCGATATTTTCAATTTAATCAATATTTTGACCAGCTGTTTCAACGCAACATGATCAAAGGCTCTTTTGACATCTAGAAGTAGGCAGATAAGCGTGTTTTCTCAACTTTTCGCCATTTGCGCATCATGTACTAGGTTTAGTACTGCGTCTATAGCTGATCTTTGTTTTCTGCCTCCCATTTGATCAAAATTCAGCAGCTTATCGTTAATTTCAGCTGTGTACGACAGTCGCACTGCTATTATTTTTTCTGCTACTTTGTCTAAACAGTTTAGCAGCGTAATAATTCTGTATGCCTTCGAAATTGAATAATTCGGCTTGTCTGGTTTTTTTAGAATAATTCTCGTGCCTTCGCGTCATATCTTCGAATGATAGTCGTTTTCGATCAAATCTGAGTACACTAAATTGAAGATTTTCGATATAGTTTTGTACGCTCGCTGTATGATTGCGAATGACATCTCGTCTGATCCGAGTGCTTTTCTGAATGCTGAGAAGTTAATAGCGTACTTGATTTTCTCTTCGATAACTCTTGATCACTGTATACTTTCGTTTGATAGTAATTCTTCATTGGTTTGAATTTTCGAAGATGGTGAGTACATTGCTTTCAGAAATGCCTCGCACTTTTCATTGAATTCAATCTTCAATTCTTTTTGCGAGTTTTGTATCGAGAGTAGCTTTTCGATTAGACGTGATTTAGTGAACTTGTATGCCTGAAACACTTCTTTCCCTTCGACGTTGTTCAAGAAATTGGTCCAGAATTGGTTTTTGACCAGCTTTATTGCATCATGATACGAATTTCGCGTTTGCACTATCTCTGCTCATGCGTCGTCACTTTTGCATCTTTTTCAGATTCGCTTTTTTGACGACAGCGTCTTTCGCCTTTCTGTGAGCTCATTGTTTCACCAGAATTTTGATTTTGCGCATATTCGCTGTTTAAATACGAATAATTCCACTGTATTCTTGATGCATTCAGTCAAATAAATGACTTTTGCTTCTAAACTCGTGATTCTTTGCATCTTGACAATCATTTTGTCTTTCGTCTTTTGCAAATGCTTCTCAAAGTCTTTTCAGTCGACTTTTTGCAAATTGTATGACGCGTTCAACGAATTTTCGACCAACTTCACTTTTTTCGTAACTATTGTAAATAGAATTACTTTATGGTCGAATTCTGTGTCTGCGTTCTCATCTATATGTCAATTCTTGATGTGATTGCGCATATTCTTTGATGCGAATGCTAAATCAAGTATCGAGCTTGACTGACTTGAATAGCTGTGATATGTGTCTATATCAGAAGTGTTAACCAGATCGCACTTATGTAAATTTACCCACTTTATTAACGCTTTCGTTCTAATAGAGTTTGAAATTTTTGCGTTTCACCAGCTATGATGTGCATTAAAGTCTTCGACGATAATAACTTTTTGCTCAGAATTTAGCATAACTTTTGCTAATTCTCGCTCAATCGTGTATAATTGCTCATCATCTGCGTTTTGTGACTTTTCGTTGTAAATATTGAACAATAAAATTTCTCTCTGAATTTTATTGTTCGCTATTGATATCGCTTGCATATCTTCGCTATTGACTATGTCTGATCTTGATGTGCATGTAAATTTCTTTGCGTTTTTCGCAACAAATATCAGTACTCTGACATGAGTATTCTGAACATTTGGTTTGATGCAAATAAACGACGGATGCGAAATTGTTATATTCTCGTCTCTCATTCACGATTCTTGTAGTATAACAATATCTGTCTTGTTTTTCGCAAATTTCATGCATGCATGCATAATTTGCGTTGATCTTGCACAATTGTGCTGTAGAATTCGAATATTCGACGTGTTTGCAAAGCTTTCGTCATTTGCGTTGTTTTGTGACATTTCGAATGCACTACTCATTACAATTCCGTGACTAGATGATCTTTTTGTGAGCTAATAGACTGAGCTGCCTGATATGTTTCGCACATTGCGCTGTTTGCGAAGTGCGCATTTTGACAGTTGCAGCATCTAGAAATCGTGTGATTGCATGATTGCTTGTCTTCGCACGTAGATAATTGACATTTATGCTTTCATGTCAGGTGATTTCGTTCACAAAACAAGCATCTTGATGATTTATTGCACTTGTTCTGCAAATGTTCGAATGTTTGACATCTCTGACACTGATCGCTTGGCCGATAATCTCGATATTCGACCGTTTGATATGTTGATCTCGCTGCTAGAACTCGTTTTTTCAGATGTTTTTGTGCTTTGACTTCGATTTTGAACGTCAGTATCGTCGAAGCATGATTCTTTCTTGATCTATTTTCACCTTTTGATAATCATATCGAATTGATTATCAGCTTCAATTCAGGGTTGTACTTCTCTAGCTCGATTCTCAGATATTTCATTTCGATCTTCATGTTGAAGATATCGATTTTCAGACTGTGTATTACTATCTTGTATCATTTTTCATCCTTCTTGATACTTTTGACTTCGAATATATGCTCTCATATATTTCTTTGCTTCAGTAGAGCTTCCGCGATGTATTTCTCTGAAATCGTTAGAGCAATATTATTATCTCTTTGTGTTTTAGCCACTGTAGCAACTATTATGTCAGACTTTGTCTTCTTCAGTGCGTTGTTCACTGCATTGCGCATTTTCATCGCTTGTAAGGTTCAGTTCTCATTTTTCGAAGTGACTATCAACCTTCTTTCGCGATATGATATCTCTTGTGACTTTGGCGAGGGTTTTTTGATAATCAGATTTCATTCGCCTGCATTTGCATTTGCATTTGCATTTGTGTTTGTATTTGCATTTGCGCTTGTGACTTGAGCTGCTTTTTGCACATATGTGAGCTTCTGCGTTGGTTTTTGCGCCTTCTGCGAGGTTTGCGAATTCTCTGTCATTTGCTTTGCGTTGATTTTCTTTTTGATGTTTTCAGCATTTTGTTGAACCAATTGTAGAATGATCTTCAGTTTGTTGTTTGTTTGACTTTGAAGTCGTTCAATTTGCTTCTGAATCGAGTTTTCTATACTTTCGTCGCATGCTCTTCGAATGTAGATTAAGCTATGATTTATAGTCTCTTTCTGTTCTGATAGTGCTTGTCTTAGCTGATTGACTGCAAATTCAATTCTTTCGCGCAGTCTCTTTATCTGCATCTTTTTAGAGATGACATCATAGCACTTGCTAGTACTAACTTCGATTCTAGCTTCTTTTTGCGAACTTTTTATTGCTTTTCGCTTTTTCATTTCTTTGAATTTCACAATCGCTTATGTTTGCTCTTTTTGCTGCGAATTTGCATTTCGCAAATTGATTGTATTCTTGTCATTATGCACATTTGCATGTGAATTTAGCATCAATGCATCAAGTGAACTAAACATGTATTTCGTTTTTCTATTTGCTGATGTCAGCGATTTTTGTTGACTACAAAATAAATCAACAATGTCGTTCTGCAGTTGTTTGCTTGTTGATGAACTCATGCTAAGTTTGTTTCATAGATCTGTTTCAATCTTTAACGTTGATTCTTTGATTTTTATCGTCAACATTTTGAATTCTGACTCTGAGCTAAATTGTCATGATGAATTGACTCATAGAGATTAGATCAGAGACTAGAGTCTGAGATTGAGTTGAAGATCAGATCTGAGTTAGCTCTGAAACTTTATGACTTTGTCAAGACATCATTTAGACTACGTCATATCTTCAACTTAATATGTCATGAGTTATGTCATGCTCAACTTGACAATGCTTGACAAACTCTTTATAGTCGATCGATTCTCTCGAGTTATCAAGAACTTCTTAATAATTAACTTTATCATAATATATATTCATTCTGTGTTTACTTAGAATATCACATTGTTATATCACTCTTATAGATCTCGTCTATTCATTTAGTAGATTCAATCATCACAGTTCTAATTATTTCAAATTCTTCTTAAAGATGATGATTTGATATTTAAGCATGATAACAGCAATGTGATTGCAACAGAGTTGAAACGATGATGTCTTAATCTTACAAGACATCATATCAGAAAACGAACGTTGCATAGTGAAATCAGAAAGTGAAGAAGCAGAAGATGAATTCTCTCTTGATATTAATGAATAGCTGACACAAGCAATGCTTTAACATGATGAACTGCAAAAGAAACAGAAGTTAACAGTTATTCAATCAGATATTGAGACTCTGCAAGTCATTGAAATGACGAAGAAAAGTTATTAAGTCTTCACTCAAGTTCTCATGAAGAATTTAAATGATCTACGCATCATCTTCATAATGTCGATGATGATGAAACGAAGTCATCACAAGATTGTATTGCAGAAGCAAAGATCTTCAATGTCTTTGAAGAAGTATTATGACAAAATCATAAAAGAACATAGAGAGTGAATTCGTGACATTAAAATCTTATTTTAAAATATTTCTTGATATTTTGAAAGTGATGAGAAAAAGATTTTGTACTGCATGATTTATCTGAAGAATGA
>JAABUV010000861.1_pt1 | contig 45673 bp, 9 predicted proteins | sample 5559971 | NCBI WGS metagenome assembly JAABUV01 (sample SAMN10711881, study PRJNA513362) | rock metagenome | isolation source: Antarctica rocks | place: Antarctica: Victoria Land, Knobhead nord | collected 2015-12-19 | reverse complement strand
ACTAATACTAATACTAATACTAATACTAATACTAATACTAATACTAATACTAATACTAATACTAATACTAATACTAATACTAATACTAATACTAATACTAATACTAATACTAATACTAATACTAATAGTAATAGTAATAGTAATAATAGTAATAGTAATAGCGATAGCGATAGTATTTATATAGTTATATATTAATAAATAGTAAATAGTACTACCCTATAAATATAGCAAATATAGCTAGGGGGACTATCTAGAGGGGCTGTCTTAAATAGAGTTAATCGGTACTTTCTAATTAAAGCGGTACGGTCCCAGTTAGTACAAATCGCTACCCCGGACGTTTTATAAGATAACAAACGTGTAATTTAATCTATGTATTCTAAGCTGACCAAGCTAATCCTGTGGCTGAATCCCACAGCGAAGCCCTACGACATTCCAGCGCAGCGACGACGGGCCACTACTCCACCGCCCCAGAGCATCTTGCGAATACATCTAGCACCAGCTTGCGACATCCGCCATATTCTCGAGCCCGCCGCCGTCCTCCCTTTGCGCGAGCGTGCTACTCCTCTATAGATGAATCCCCACGATTTTTACCCTTGATATTCAAGGGTAATTCAATCCTGTATCAGCTTACAAGTTGTCGTACGGTAAATACTAATCCGGGTAATAATTAAATAATATCGAACTTTAAGACGTATTAAACGTCTTAAGGAAACTATTAAAAGGAGGAATTATTATAAGACTTAACTTTTAATATCGTAGTTTCTTATATATAGAATTCTATACGTAATAATTCCTCTATTTAAGTATTCAAAACTCTATAGTAGTATAATTAAAAATAAGGTTAAAGTCGCCGTTATTTATTCTATAAGCTTAGAATTAAAAGGTCTAGGTCTTAAATTATTCTAGTACCTATAAAGCTCCTCCCTCTAGTAGAAGTATCTAAAATATTTTACTTAATATTCCGAACTTCTCTAGAAGTATTAATAAGTCTAGCTATAACTCTACTATTATTATCTACTTTAGTATTCTTAATCTCCTACTTATTTCTATTATAGATATTCTTAGTTTTTAAGAGTATTTCTTTATAAGTCTTTTGAAAGACTTTATTAGAGGCCTTCTATTCCTATATCTCCTCGAGTAGCTATTCTAGATTCTACTTTAACTCTTTATTAACCTCGTCTCAAATACTAATTAAGAGCTGGTTTAAGGAGCTCTCTATTACTACTAAGTTGTAATTTACTCGAGCTTTCTCTTTATTAAGGGGTAATTTATTACTCTTAATTATCTATAATTTAGATAAAAGGTTTTAATACTAAGAACTAATCTTACTTATAAAATACTAGGTAAGTTAGTCTAAGTACTCGAGTTTATCTTTAATACCTTCCTACTTATATAGAGCTTTAAGCGAAGCCTTTATATATAGATACCTTGAACTAAGAGCCTGTATCTATAGCTTATAGTATCTTATTATAAGTAGGATAGCCTTTATATTACAGCTTTAGTACTTTAATATAATTACTAGACTAACCGCGTCGGGTTAGTACTTCAAACTCGAGTCAGGTATCTAATCCGACTCTTAGCGAGCTAATACTAAGTTCCTAGCCTGAGTATTCATGTTGGTACTAATAGTTAGTACCGAGTATTCGAGTTAATACTATAGGGTAGTACTAAGTATTAGTACCGAAGTATTAACCCGACTCGCTAAGACTTTTTTCCCTAGTAATATTTTCTATTTTTAGTAGTATTTCTTACTATATTTTCTATTTTTTTCCCCTATTATTATTATTACTATTATCTAGGTAATTCTTTAGAAGTAAATAAGATAATATAAAAAGGTAATATATATCCCTAGGAAAACTATAACTATAATATTAGTAATATTTTCATTTTATAGTAATATTTACTATTATATAAAGGACTTATTACTATATTATTAAGTATTATTATTATTATTACCTAGGTAATTCTTAATAGTAGTAAATAAGTTAATTAGAAAAATAATAACTCTTCCTATAGAAATAATAACTATAATACTATAAATACTTTCTATTTATAGTAGTATTTATTATTATATCTATATTTTACTACTATATTACTAAGCATTATTATTATTATTACCTAGCCTAATATAGGTAATTCTTTAAGGTAATATAAAAAGGTAATACATATCCCTAGGGAACTAAAGGGGGTATTAGAATTATAATTTAAGAAAAATCTATTTTTAGTATAGGGGTAATTCTAGAAAAAATTTGGTATCCGTTACTATTTTATCAGGGGCTTGGCGTGTTAGCGATACCTTGGCGAGTCGGATTAGTCTAACCCGAATCGCCAAGGTACTAAGGGCTTTTCGGGTCGGTACCGGAAGTAGGTACTAAGTATTCGGGTCGGTACCTAAACTAGTACTAAGTATTCAGGTCGGTACTAATTTATAGTACTAAAACCCGACTCGATGGTTAGTCTAATAATTACGAGATTATTTATACTAGTTAGTGTATTAGTATACTCCTCGCCTAGTACCCTCTTTATTATCTCTATTACCTGTACCTATACCTCTTTAACCTCCTTCTAGCGTCCCTATTTCTAGTATATTACGGCTAGATCACCTTAGCTATACTACTTAGCGTATTAGAATACTCCTCGCCTAGCGCCCTCTTCCTTATCTCTATTACTTATACCTCTAGCTCTTCTACCTCCGTCTAGTATCCTTAATTTAAGTATATTAAGGTAAGGTTAGCTATACTAGTTAGTATATTAGGATACTCCTCGCCTAGTACCCTCTTCCTTATCTCTATTACTTATACGTATAGCCCTTTAGCCTCCGTCTAGCGTCCTTAATTCTAGTATATTAAGGCTAGGTTAACTATACTAGTTAGTATATTAGGATATTCCTCGCCTAGTACCCTCTTTATTATCTCTATTACTTATACTTATAGCTCTTCCGCCTCCTTCTAACGTCCTCTTATATTATATACTAGGCCTATTATACTTATACTACTTAAAGTCTCCTTATACTCTTACCTAAGTATTTTCTTCCTCGCTTTTATTATTATATTAGATAGGTTAGTAGCCTTAGTAATACTCCCTTTCCTCTAAGTATACTATACTATATAATAGAGTAGTAAACCCTATTCTCTTAATAACCCGTCTCCCTTTAACTATTATATAAATACTACTTTTATATCCTATATCCTAGCAAGGCACTCGTGCTAAGGTTTACCTAGGTATCGCGATATTAAAATATAGACGTCTTTATTATTTACATTCTACTATTATAGCTGATATTATACCTCGAAGTATATAGTAGATAATGCAGGCTGACTTCCCTAAGTATCTATATCAAAGAGTGCGATTTTAGAAGGATCGTATTAAGGTACTTCCGTCTTTAAAAGTCTTCGTAGTTACTACTAAGAAATCACGAGTACTAAATTCGCTAGGATATAGGATAGGGAAAGAGTACTTAGTAGTATTTCTAGTTCTTATACTCTCTAGTTAGGAACTTAGTAGAGAGGTTCTTAATATAATACTACTTCTACTACTTAAGCTTTCTATTAGCCTCTAACTACTTTTACGTAGCTAGTTATATTAGTATATATATTTTAAAGGTATAATCTATACTAATAGAGAGGAATAAGTAGTTCCTTAATCTTCTTTACTATAATAGAATATCTGTAATTTAGAACCCTAAGCTTATCGCAGCTTATCGGTTAGTTAATAAGTCCTCTAGATTCCTTTCCTAGACTAGCGCGAATATTAAAAGTCTAATATTTCTTTATATCCTACCTATATCTATACCTACGCTCTATAATATTTTCTACTCAAATAAAGTTATATAAGACATCTATAGCTATTTAAAGCTTTAAAAATTATAAAAATCGGTGTAGTAATTTAGAAGATATATCTTTATAAATAAATTTACCTACTAAATTATATACGCTAACGGCTAGAATAATTAGATTAATAATAAAAATCCTATTATTATTTATAAATTACCTATTCTACTACGTTACCTACTAACGTATCTAATATTAGTCTAAATAGAGGGAAATACCCGTCTTATTACCAGGTATATAACGCTATTAGAATAATCTATATCAGTCTATTAGTATATTAGCTAATACTATCGTATTTATAAGCTACCTACCTACTAAAACGTCTAATATACTCCCTACTATTCACGTCACCTACTAACGTGTCTAATATCGATCTAAATAGGGGGTAATATCTATCTTATTACTAGGTATATAATACTATTAGAATGATCCATATCGCTATATAGATGTATAGGCTAATACTATTATATTTTATAGGCTACCTACCTACTAACGTGTCTAATATACTCCCTACTATTCACCTTACCTACTAACGTATCTAATATCAGTCTAAATAGGGGGTGATATCTATCTTATTACTAGGTATATAACACTATCAGAATGATCTATATCGCTGCATAGGTGCATAGGCTAATACTATTACATTTTACAGGCTACCTACCTACTAACGTGTCTAATATACTCCCTACTATTTACCTCACCTACTAACGTGTCTAATATCAGTCTAAATAGGGGGAAATATCCGTCTTATTACTAGGTATAGAATGCTATTAGAATAGGTGTATATATCTAATATAGCTAATGCTGTCGTATATATAAGCTACCTACCTACTAACGTGTCTAATATACTCCCTACTATTTACCTTACCTACTAACGTGTCTAATATCAGTCTAAATAGGGGTAATATCCGTCTCATTACTAGGTATATAACGCTATTAGAATAATCTATATCGGTCTATTAGTACATGTACAGGCTACCTACCTACCTATTACCCTACCTACTAACGTGTCTAATATCAGTCTGAATAGGGGGAAATATCTGTGTTATTAATAGCCTACTATATCTAATATACTCCCTACTATTTACTCTACCTACCAACGTGTCTAATATACTCCCTACTATCTACCCTACCTACTAACGTGTCTGATATCGGTCTGAATAGGGGGAAATATCCGTGTTATTAATAGCCTACTATATCTAATATACTCCCTACTATTCACGTCACCTACTAAACGCTAGGTAGTAGGAGTAATTTTCCGACGTAAAAATCTTGAATTTTTACAGGTATTTTCTAGTATCTATATATTATCTTTAAATCTATTATCCTTACTATATTCTAATATATTATCGTTATTATCTTCCTCTTCCTCTCTACTATTATTATATATATCGCGCTCTAGACTAACCGCGTCGAGTCGGTACTTTAAACTCGAGTCGGGTACCCGACTCGACTCTTAGTAATTTAATACTAATTTCTAGTACTAAGTATTCGAGTCGGTACTAATAGTTAGTACTAAGTATTCAAGTCGGTACCTAGGTAGGTACTAAGTATTAGTACCGAAGTATTAACTCGAATCGCTAAGATATTTTTACTAGTAATACTTTCTATTTTTAGTAGTATTTCTTACTATATTCTCGTTTTTTTTCTTAATTATTATTATTATTACTACCTAGAGAATTCTTGAAAGTAAATAAGGTAATACAAGAAGGTAATACATATCCCTAGGAAACTAATAACTATGATATTAGGAATATTTTTTATTTATAATAATGTTTCATACTATATATAGGACTTACTAGTAGACTACTAAGAAGTATTATTATTACTAACTAGGTAATTCTTAATAGTAGATAAGGTAATATAAAAAGATAATAGCTAATTAGCTATTCCTATAGAAATAATAACTATAATATTACTAATATTTTCTATTTATAGTAGTATTTACTATTATATCTATATTTTACTACTATATTACTAAGTATTATTATTATTATTATTATTACCTAGCCTAACCTAGGTAATTCTTTAAGGTAATATAAAAAGGTAATATATATCGATAGGGAACTAAAGGGGTTATTAAAATTCTAATTAAAAAAAATTATTTTTAGTATAGAGGTAATTCTAGAAAAAAACGGGTATCCCCTACTATTTTATTAGGGGCTTGGCGTCTTAGCGATACCTTGGCGATTCGAGTCGGGTTAACCCGATTCGCCAAGGTATCGAGGCCTTAGCGAGTCAATACCAGAAGTAGGTACCGAGTATTCAGGTCGGTACCCGGAGCTAGTACCGAGTATTCGGTCGGTACTAATTCTTAGTACTAAATCCGACTCGACGGTTAGTCTATCGCGCTCTTCCTAGCTTCTATAACTATTTCTACTTTTAGCTTACTTCTAAACTAAAGCTTCTAGGATACCCTATTAGTTAAAGAAGCTTATTAGTAATAGTAATTCAGCTACTAATAACTAAGTCTAATATATATATTTAAATAAAATCTATTATATAATAATAATAAAGTTTTAGGCCTACTAGTCTCTTTAAAGCTAGCCCCCTTTATAATTTAGAAGACTTATCCTCTTATATTTACTTTTCTAGAAGTCTTTAAGATATTACTATATAGAATACCGCGGTACCCCCTAAGAGATATATACTACTACTTATATAATAGTAAGTAGTATAAAGTCTAGTACTACTACTAATTCTATAATATTATTACTTTAACTAAGTAACTCTAGCTTCTTCTTAAATAGTATTAGTACTTATACTAAGGCTATTAGTTATACTACTATAATATCCTTCTCTTCTACTAGCTTTAATATAACGGCTTTACTCTAACTAATAACTAGAATTAACCTATTCTAGCTCTAAGGGAGATATACTAATATTAGTTACTAGTATTTACTATCTATACTAGTCTCTTATCCTTACTAGCTAGTATCTTTAAACTTAGAGAGGAGATTAGGATTATTAATATTATTATAAATAAGTAACTACTACCTACTCTTTCTATTATATAACTAGTTATAGATAAGTTAAAAGATATTTACTTTAGGATCCTACTACTTATAAATCTTAATATAATTAGTAATATCCTAAAAGCTCTACTCTAACCGTACTATACTTCTAGTATATACCTAGAGTACTTACTCCCTAAGTAATTATTCTCTAGTTTAATAGCCGAGTTTAATAGCGAGCTGCGACTTTCTAGCCCGAAGTTAGTACTTCGATCCGCTATATTTACACCTACTTGTCTCCGCTTACCCGACCCCGCCCAAGCCTACGAGCGCCGTCCGAGACGCGGGCAAGGCGCATTTTCGATGGAGCTGATCTTACGACAGAGGTCTACGCCTGCGAGATCGATGTATATGGTAGGCGAGTATGGGACTGGCGGTGCGTGGCGGAAGACGAGCCAGTCGACTAAATCACGGATTTGCTCCGTCGTATTAATAACCTCTATCTTGATGTCCCTCATATTAAATTTAGGGGAGATATTATGAAAAAGTTAAGAGAGCGGATTCTCGCCGATGGTGGACTGCAGTACAGAGAGGGCGTCAACGCGGTCTATCACATGCTGCGAGCCACTTGCGTTTCGTCGTACGCGTTCAGGAGTCGCAGGCGGGTGCCGGATGAATTCCGCGTGTCGTGCGATGCACTACAGTGACGAAGGTAGTGGCCGTCGTGGGTCTTCTCTATCTAGAGGATTGAACTATACATACCATTGCACAATTAGCTTTCGCTTTCTCCTCACGCAGCCTCTTTCTGGGGACTCACCACTAAGGCTAGACTGCACCTGTTAGCGCCGGCGCTTTTACCGTATGCAAATTCAATGCGACTAGCGTACTGCAACACCCCGACCCGGACCCCGCCAAATTGAAAATAATCGCTGAGTTTATTAGAGTTATACTATACTACTTAATACTTAATACTTATAATAGATATCTAAATAGGCTAAAAGATATATATTTATCTATAGTATCTAATACTTTAATAATTATAGAAATCTATTTATATATATAGGAGATATAACTAATTTAATAGGTTTACCTACTAAATCTATATATCTTAGTATTACTTTACCTACTATACCTATACCTTACCTTCCTAATATACTCTACTAGTAATAATAACTTATAATAAAGAACTAAGTAAGTTAAAAGATATATATTTATCTATAGTATTTAATACTTTAAAAATTATAGAAATCCGTCTATATATATAGAAGATATAACGGATTTAATAAGTATATTAAACCTAAATTTTAGCTATAAATTATAGGGTCGTAGTTAGAGTCTTATAGTAGGCTAACTGTATTAAAACTATACACGCTAATTAGTACTAACCTTGTACTTACGCTAGTACCTTTAAATTTATCGCCCTACCTAGAAGGTATATTAGTAAATTAGGGACTTATATAGAAAATCTAAAGCTGGAAAATCCGCTAAAAGCGTATTTTCCAGGTAAAATACTAGAAATAAATAGGAAAATTATAGGTTTTTTTTATTCTAGCCTAAAAGTCCTAAATATAGAAAATCTGGATTTAAAGCCTTAAATCCGTGATTTTCCTCTAGTACTAGGAAGAAATAGGAAGCTTATTAGAGTTATAATAGCTATATTATTAACGCTAGCGTAATATAGGTTATAGTTACAGTCGATTCATATAATTTATATACGCGTAGAGTAATTCCCTAGCCTAGCCCTATATTCTATACTTATATTACGCCCTACTATTAATTCTTACTAAGTACTACTAGTTAGACTAACCGCGTTAGTTCTATTTAGAACCGAATTTATAATTATTATATAACGCTAAACTTATATAGGGTATAAGCTAGCTATAAATAGTTTAGCGAGTCGAATTAATACTAAAATCTAGTACTAGGTACTAAAAAAATAGTTAGTCTACTACTAGTATTATTAATTACTAATAAGACTTAGTTACTTATTAGAATTACCTAGTTAGTACTAGCTCTATATAGTTATTATATTATAGCTAATTAGTAGGACTTATCCTCTATTAGTCCTATTACCTAGTATTTTTAAAAGTTACTAAATACGTATTTAGTAACTTATAGTATTATTCCTAGCCCTAGGGCTAATATATAAGCGCAGCTAGTTATATATAGAAACGTATATTTTTATATTATAGTAGTTTATAAAGCTATTAATTTAATACTAGTAGCCTGTAAATTATTAAACGTCCCTTACTAAAATTAGGTAGTAAAGCTTTAATAATATACAATTATATTTATAGGCTATATAACTCTTATTTAATATCTAAATAAGTTATATAAAGCTATAGACTATCTTATATATCTAATCCTTAGTATTTTAGGCCCGGCTTATAATCCTACTATTACTACCCTTACTATTATTATAATTCCACCTATTATACTAGCTATTAGGGAGTATATTAGATATAAGTTTAAGCTTAGCTATAATAATAATTAGATTACTACTATATATAAGGTTAATATTAGTACCTTAAATTATATAAGATATACCTAGAATAACTAGGATATAGTCTATATCCTATTCCTAGTACCTTAGATAGGACGTAATCGTCTTATTAATAACTTATTATAAGAGGAGCTCCTTATATACCTAGACTAATACCTAATAGCTTATCTAAATAAAATAGCCTAGTTCCTTTATAATATATTTAGGGTCTTAGTTAATAACTTAATAATCTAGTAGTATCTATAGTAGTTAGGCTAGTTAAGGAAGAATATAAGGAAGATAGCTTAATAGCGTAATTAAGACCTTAGGAACTTATAGTTTATACAGCTAGCTAGCTAGTAAGCTAACTAACTTATCTTCCTTAATAAGAGTACTATATATAAGCGTACTAGTAAGAGACTTTATTAGCTACTTTTATACTTAATTACTAAGGGTAAGATCCTAGGTAATAGGTATTATAGATAGGTACCTCTTAATAGAATGCTATATTAGATATAGAGCTTAAAATAGTTAAAGAGATAAAGTATCCTACCTATATTTATAATTAATAGCTACCTCTTATACCTTATTTACTAAGGCTCTATTAAAGCCCTTATATTTAATAACTTTATTTACTCCTAGGTTCTCCCTTACTATAGCTATATTACTAATAGTAATCTATTATTAATAATTATAGTTAATAATATAAGTATTTATTAGAACCTAGAGCTAGTTAATATAATAGATAAGGCTAGAGTTAAGTTAGCTTATTTACCCCTATATTTACTAGATCTAAATCCTATTAAGACGTTATTTACTATTCTAAAGGGCTAGATTAAGAAATATTAGGATATTACTATTATATATAAAGAAGATAGATAATATAAGTACTTTTTAGAGCTTATAATAAAGGCCTAGATAGGGTAGGTAAACTCTAGTAACCTATTCTAAAAGTTAGGTATTATATATAAGGGATAGTATATAGAAGGTAGAGATTATAAGCTAATCTAGTACTATATACTCTCTAAATACTATATAAAGGCTCGCTACTACTATAATAGTTAAGTATCTAAATAGTCTAACCTATTAGACTTAGTAGGACTAAGTAGTTAATTATTATATATATTATTATAGTTATTAAACCCCTTACTATCTACGCCCTTATCCTACTTAATATTTATAAGGATATAGCTATATTAATATCCTAATCTAGGTAGTAGAGTATCCTTACTAGGTAGGGTAATAGGAGGTCTAGCTAAATACTTATAATAATAAGGTAACGGCCTATTAGGAAGCCTAGTTATAAATTAATTATATAATATAGTCCTATTTCTTTTATAACCCTATTAGCTAATACCTCTAGTTAGATATATACTAATATTATACTTAATATTAAGGGTAATCTATAACTCTCTATTAGACTTCTACTCTTATATTAAGTTTATTATAAGGCCTTTATTTATAAGCTTATTATATATATTATCTAGGTTAATAATCTTATTTATAAGCCTACTCCTTTTTATCTACTTAATAAACTTAATAAGATTATTCTTAATAAGGCTACTCTAGATATCTATTAGAGGTACTAGTATAGTAGAAGGTCTTAGAGTATAGGAGGCTCTTATTAGCACTATTATAAACTATAATTAAAGGCTAGATAGCTCTTATACTTACTCTTTAAGCTCCTTCTATAGCTCTAAGGTTTATATATTTTATAAGGTAGGTAGTAGGGTAGGTAGTAGGGTTAGTAGTAGGGTTAATAGGAGCTAAATTAATAGGGTAAAAGCTCTATTATAGAGAAGATATAATATAAGAGTAGGTTATTAGAATACTCCTTTAAAAATATTATACTAATTATATAAGGGAGCCGCCTAGGGGTAACTTCTAAACAGGAAAGGTAATCCTATTTATTACTCCTTTAGTTACTCCTTCTCTTTTAACTTTATCTACTTTTTTATATATACCCTTATATCTCTTATAAGTATAACTAGAGGGGTCTACTTTATAATCCTTATTATATTCTCTTATAATATAATATTAGTCTAGAGTATTACCTATTTTATTATAAAGAAGATATAGTTTAAATTATTATTAATCTAGTAGAATACTTTAAGTATTATATTATTTAAATACCTTTTATTAGTATATTTCTATATTAATAATATCTCTTTATATAACTTCTTAGTAGGGCTCTTATTCCTAATTTTATACTTTTAAATAAGAGCTTTTATAGGATTACTAGGAGTAGGAGTTATAATATAGCTACTAAGGTAAATAAATTATTATTAAGTTATTAAAGTTATTATAAAAGTATTATTTATAGGCTAAATATAAAATCTAAATATAATATTAATATTAAAGCTACTAAAACCTTTATTATAAAAGACTTAGATCTCCTACTTTATACTTTACTACTAGTAAAGATCTTAGATATTAATTATATATTAATATATCTTAGGTAACTTACTATAACTTATAATTATCTTAATTAATATTAAATAAACCTTAATAAGATAGTTAAGTAAGAGTATTTATGTAAGATATTCTTATTTAGACTTTTATACTTTAAAAGAGGTTTAACTATAACTTAGATCTTATATATAAGACTACTTCTTAATTATATTTTTTAGAGTATTATTTTTAAGGATTAATTTTAGGTATATCTTAAACCTTACTAACTTAGGCTCCTTAATTTCTATAGTTTATAAAGGTAATAAGGAATTATTTATAATAGTAACTTATAAGGGATATATAAAATTATCTATAATAATAACTTAAGAGAGAGAAATAGCCCTAGCTTTTCTAGTTATAATAGTAGTATAAGTAGTAATAATATAATTTCTAATCTTAGTTAAATTATACTTAAAATTAAGGTTTTTACCCCTATTAGATTTAAGACCTAATATATTATTAATTATAAAATTAGTAGTATTATTTAGAGCTAAAGTTTATAAGTTACTTACTCTTATAAATAGATTACTAGCCTTATTCTTAAGCTTATATTACTAAGTAGCCTAATTAGGATACTAGGAGCTAGATAAATAATCTTATATAGATTCTACCTTATTTCTCCTCCTATCCTTTAGTAAATAATAGCTAAGTAACTATAACTAGATAGAGGGTATAGAATATCTAGAGGGTAATCTAAAGGGTATTAATAGTATTTATCTTAAAGTATTTATAGCTTATTACTTTAGATTTAATATCTATTCTAAGGTCGGCTAGAAGTTCTAACTTAAAGGTAGAAGAGAAGGAGAAGAAGGTAGAGGTATACTTAATTATAGTATATTAGGAGGTAAAGGTAAATTTAATAGGAGTAAATTAGGAAGAAGGGATATATTATAAGACCTTACTAGTAGTTTAAGCCTATAAGTTATAAATAAGATATTTATAACTAAGCTTAGGGCTTTATAAGAAGTCTAAGTAATAGTAATCTTATCTTAAAAGTACCTCTTAGAGTACCTCTACTAGTAGTTAATATACTAGGTATAATATTAGGCCCTAAAATAGTACTCCTAGTCTTAGCTATAGTATCCTTAAGCTTATTATTAGATATACGCTTTTAGGTACCTCTCCCTTAAAGTTAAGGCTTACTTATTAACTATAATTTAAGTTATAAACTAGGCTTATAATAGGCTTCTATCTACTTAGATCTAAGTAGCTACTTATTATACTAGGGAGTTATAGTAAGTATATTAGAAGTAGTAGTAGTAGTAAACTTTAAAAGGATAAGATATAAGGTAGTAGAAGACTATATAAGTAGTAAGTAGGCTAGTTAATTATACTACTATAAAGCTACTATATAGATAGTATATTACTATATATTATTAAGACCTAGTTACCTAGTAGGAATAATAATAGTATAGTAGTAATAGCGGGATAGTAGGATTATAAGCTAGGACTAAAATACTAAGGATTAGATATATAGGATAATTTATAGCTTTATTTAGATATTAAATAAGAGTTATATAGCTTATAAACGCGATCGTATATCGTTAAGGCTTTACTACCTAATTTTAGTAGGGGACGTTCGATAATTTACGGGCCACTAGTGTTAAATTAATGGCTTTGCAAACTACTATATTCCAGCTCTCTAGTTTGCCGATGCAGTATGTTTTCATTTCTGCATTTGCAAGACGATGATATACTAAGCACTTCAATTGACGGAATCACCTTTAATTGCTGATACTTTTTTTTTTCGGCTCGAGATGGCACTAGCATATCTCGCGCAGTGTGCAAGCTGTAGGACGGACGCAACAATGAGGTGTGTTGTCTGCATGGACGCGCCAGAGTACCAGCCTGAAGATTCTGTCGGTAGTGTCTACTGTAACCGTGACTGCCAGAAAGGATACTAGCCAAAGCATAAAGCCCATTGCCGCGCCCTAGGACAACGAAAGAAGCTCCTTCAAACAGCTGATATACTCAAGGCCGCCCTGTCAATATACAGAGAGGTTATATACGATATCAATCTAATAAAGTTATAGTTTTAAAATAGGGTCCTCTACCTTTATTAGAATTAAAGACTAGACTAACCGCGTTAGTTCTATTTAGAACCGAATTCATATATATTATATAATGCTAAACCTATACAGGTAATAAGCTAGCTGTAAGTAGTTTAGCGAGTCGAGTTAATACTAAAAATTACCCCTAAGTACTGAAAAAACAGTTAGTCTACCCTAAGATTATTACCTAAGTAACTTAAGATTTATATTTTATAGAGGTAGCCTTAACTATTAAAGTATTAGATATCTATATTAGAAAGCTACTAATTCTAATAAAGCTTATTCCTAGCCTAGACTCTAGTAATATACTATATATAGTATTAAAAGTAGGATAATTATTTACTAGTAAAGTATAAAAATTCTTAATATAATAGGCTACTAATATAGATTTAAAGAGGTTCTTATCCCCTTTAAGAAGTACCTTATAGATAAATTATACTAAATTTTAAATAAGCCTACTACTTATAATATAACTAAAATAAAAGACTTAAACTACTTCTTAACTCTTTTATTTCTAGATAGGACCTAAGTATAGCGGGAGGATAAAAAGCTAGAGTAATAAGCTCGCCTATACTTTACTATCTTTACTAACACGCACGTCAGTAAGAATATCCTTGATGACTCTACCGCCGAGTTTAATGATAAATTGAATAGCTTTGTGCATGAGTTGAAGTTGCATATGCTAAATCTTGGCGGTTCTGGATGACAGGCCAATGCTCCGCGAATCAGCTGGGTACACATGGCTTACCCCGCCTGCCGTGCATATGCAGGTCTCTCTCACACCCAAGAACCACTATATACTTCAACAGACTGCACCTTCCTATCAATGATATCTGGATTGTAAGCATCCCCTAGCCGCCTTCATTCTTCTCGTAATTATGGCCGAACAGCCAGCGTTGCCGCTCCGTGAAAGATTCGGGGAGTGGATAACGGATGCTAAGGAGAGAAAAGGCGAGGACATCGACGCGGTAAAGAAGAAGCGGCTCGAGGAAGCCAACAAACTTGCACGCGATACATTGCCCGTAAAAGAGGAGGAGCGTTGCGCTCGGATCTCTCGAGCCTTGAAGAAGGTCGGTAGTGGCAATAAGAAATCACTCCCAGAGGTGCGCTCCGGTCGCAAGAAGTCAAGACCAGGAGAAACTGTACCTCTGCCTACACCCCCAAGATCTCCGGTTACATCCAATGGCTCATCGAGGGCGTCAATTGATACTACACCCATAACCGACGTGGATGAGTTTCAAGACATTGAAGACATGCGCGCCTCTCTTCGTCATCATGAAGCCGAAATCGCGTCACTTCGACTTCAAGTCAAGGATACAAAAGTAGAGGTCCAGGAACTCCGTAAGAGATATCGGATAGCGTCGGAAGAAGTCACAAATGCGGTGTGCCGAGGCGATGACGAAAACGTCAAGAAGTCCACGAAGCTAGAAGAATACCTGCTGAAACAGCTTAAGCAGAAGAATCAAATGATCGACGAGCTTGGAGACGAGATTGTGGAGAGAAAAGAACGAGAGGGAGAGGTGAGGGAGAAACTGGCGGAGGTGGAAGGAAGGTATAAAGTGCGGAGTGTCATACCGACTGGAAAAGAGAAGCCCGTCAGCGACGGTTGGAGCTCAAAAGAGAAGTTCGATACGATAGGGATGGGTAAGCCAAAGAAAGATAAGACTATTGGAAAGGTAAGCACAAGCTGGGAGTTTCGGCGCAAGAAGGGGGAGCTGGAGACACCACTTACCGCGGGGTATCAAATGCTGCGGGCAGCACGATGGAGGTAAGGTAGATGCAACATACCTTTCCTCTTTTGCGTAAGGTCACTATGAATGTCCCGATTACCTGTGGCATCTGCAATAATAGCAAAAATTCCATTTCTTGATTCTTGCCACTAATATCAAGCCTACGTTCTCCTACATGACGCAATGCATGGCAATGCGCGTCTACTGCGTCTAAGGATTTATCCAGCCTGCCCGTGTCGCTTTGTGAGGCTTCGAACCTCGCTGTGTCCGGCCTTGTGCCTCAAACTCCCGTAGCAATCGCCGGGCGTTCCCCAACTCGCTCCCACGCAGCCAGCCATCCTTCCAGCGTACTCCGTATTCGTAGCCTTTCCCTACCCGTCTCTTACCGAGAATCTTCTTAATCTCCCATTCCTTCTCTTCAAGTACGTAAATTCGGGCCTTAGATTGCTGGGAAGGCGGCGGAGAGCCGGCGCTGGGAGGGCTTGCGACCACCAGTATTCTGTCCTCGCTTTTTTGGCAACGTGCCTATCTGAACACAGGTGTAGAGCGACGTTGTTCGATCGACAGGTTAGACGGGGGTTTAGGCGTAGTGGGAGCCATTCGGCAAACGTGCGTCTTTGGCTCGTCCCTCGGGCGGGTGTTGAGGAGGTGCGTAATTTGAGTCTCTGGCTCAACTGGTCTGTTCGTTGTTATCCTCTACCGTGAGAGGGTTGTCTGAAGAATGTCAGGGAAAAGGAACGCACAGTAGGGTTCACCTTGAGATCGCCAGGTCCATTAGGTTGAATGAACTGGATTGTACTCTCGCCTTGCTGGAAGTCGTGCAGCGTACTGCTGGGCACCTGCCCATTGGAAGTTCGAGAAACCTGCTAAGCGGCACCCCCCCTGCCTAGCGAATGGTTCAGTTAGCGGCCGTGATTTACGCTCTCGTAACAATCCATAACAACAACAATTGCCTCGAGGTTACCGTCCAGCTGAGTCGGTATGCCTATTCCGATCCCTCTGAGTGTCTAGGCTCTACCCCGTATACTACCAGCCAGCTTCCATTATCTCGGTAATTTAAGTTCTCTCTAAGCTCTTAAAGATTTTAGAAAGGAATTTAATATCCCTTATAATAAGATTAACTATACGTATAATCTTACCTCTATCCTAGTAGACCTAGTTATTATTCTAGAGCGGTTAAAGATAAGAATATCTTATAAATATAGATATCCGTTCCTATAATTTCTAGGTCGCTATAAAATATTATAGGTAGTAGATAAGCTTATCTAATTTATAATTAATAGTATATAAAGTATTTATATTATAACTATTCTAGATATATTCTCCTTTAAGCCTAATAATAAGAGTTATATACTAGATAAATAATATTATTAGCTTTTAGTAGAGATTCTAAGAGCTAAGAAACTAAAAGTAGTTATTATTTATTATAGGTATAAATATAAGGATTCTTAATAGAAGTAATTTTAACTCCCTTATAAAGAGTATAAGTTTATATAAAGAAAGTTTTAAGGTAGTAGAAATTATAGAATAATAATACTATAATCTCTTTATTTATTATTAGCTATTAACTATACTACTTATAAATCTAATTACTATTCTCTCTTAATTTACTACTTTATTATAGTATTTACTAAACTAAGTAGAGTATTCTAGCTTTATAAGGATATAAAGGAAATTCGTTAACTATATATAAAGAAAAGATATATCCTCTCTTTATATAAGCTATATTACTTTTACTAATTACTCTTTTAATAAGAGGGATAACTAGAAGCTCTTAAGCTAGGACGTACTAATCTACCTAATATAAGTATTAGAACGGTAATACGGCGATTTATAAGGAGGATATCTAGTAATATTTATAGAATAGTTAGGATATAAGGTACTTAGAAGAAAAACTAAAATACTTTTAATTATATATAATTAGCTAGAATATCTAGTAGGATAATCTTATATATTTAGCGCCCTTAGTATAATAGAGGCTATTTTATTTTTATAGAAGGAGTATTTTAAAATAGATCCTCTTTATAAATAAGTTATAATATTACTACTCCTTAGAGGTAGTAAATAGTAGGGGTAGTTCTTAATAGCGAACTATAACCTTCTAATAATAGAGGAGCTCTCTAAATTTTAAATTAGTAGCTCTAAGTTTCCTAGCTAGATGACTATTAGGCCGTACTCGCTAGAGATCTTTAAGGCTAATAAACGAGTGGTTATATATATTTTAAACGCTCTTACATTAGAGGACAGGGAAGAGGTAGGGAAGACTTACCTATTAAGTAGTATATAATAAGATTACCGACCTTATTAATATATAGAACTTACTTATCGATAAGTATATCTATATATCCCCGCTAACTTAACTTTCTCGCGCTTTAGAAATTTAAAAAATAGCTACTTAATATATAATTCTAGCTAAAATCATTAGACGGGAGAAGTACTGTTTAGATGGACTAAAAGAAGAAAAACACGAAGATTTCACTCTCCTGCGCTTCTACCTCCAACCCCTTATCTCTGTTTAGGTTCGATCATTGTTTTGAATGTGGGATGGATTCCTTGATCTGCAAGGGAATGCGCTCTGGAACTGCACTATACACATCGTCAGAGACAGCTATTATACTCGGAAAACCAGACAGAAGGTTTATCCTCCTACATTATTCACGGAATTCTTTCGCTATACGTAACAGGCAACGTCTCCAAGAATTCGCTATTACACCGAAACGTTTAATTGAGCTACCTTTTCGAACGTGGTATCCCCGTTACTTCCTTGCAGGAACGCCTACGGTATTTTTGTCTTACGGTAAAAGGATATGTAAAGAGCGAACTACCTATCTGCCTATTCGAAGAGCTATCCTACTTTCCCCTTCTTTAGTCACCGCGGTCGCTACGATGGTCGATCCGAGTCATCGCTTACGCAAAAAGTTTTAGTATCTGTTATTATAGCCATTCCGTAACTGCTTCTACAGCTGGAGATTCAGCAGAGGTAAGCTTTGTCTTCTTATGTTTCCCTTTCTTGCCCTTCGCTCGGATAGATTGACTAAAGATGGCCGGTCCTGGTTCCTGAAGGATGCCGTTAGCTCCGCGAGAGATTTCGAAGGAGAGTATTTACCGCTGCTTCCTCGAACTTTTCTGTCGAAAAATTTCCCCAAGTTTCAATGGCGTTGCTGATAACCTGTCATACATCAGCATTTCGTACAGCTTGGACGAGGAAATGGCCTACCCGTTTCGGTACATCTTCAACAGATTCAAATGCAGTAACTTCTTTCGGCGACGCCGTGGGCATAGGTTCATCAAATGAATCCTCTGTTAGACTTCGAACACTCCTGATCACCTCATCCGAGCGACAAGAGGCATTCTCGTCGTCATTGACTAAGTCCTCCCTTGACGAGGTTCCAGGAAAATCAATCTGCTCTTTCACGCCTTCGCCCTTATTCTTAGCCATTCTTGATCAATCCGTGTCATCAATGGACAGACAAACCTGAAATATCCCGAGACACGTATTGTTTGCAGATGCGATACCCAGCCTCCAATGTCCGAAGTTTTCGCGTCAATTCCTGTCTCTGAAGTATTCTGGCTTCGGATTCGGAGGCGATCTTCTTCACAAGGTCTGACTCCATGGAAAAAACGGACTCTGGGCAGAACATACGTGGCACCTGGTTGACGATAGTCTCCTGAATCACGAGGCTTGGAACATTGTCCAGGAAGACTTTCATAGCAGTCTCAGCCAACAGTCAGTAATGAGGCACTTGTAGAACGATCAGGTGCAAACCTTGTAGAAAGCGTTCATGTTGTCGAAGATGCCCTCTGCGGCTTTCCGGTTCATGTCGGGCGCTTCTTCAAGTTGCATGGCCGACATGAGAAGCTGGATATCCCCCTGGTTGACTTCATTTCGTTGTGAGAAGATCTCATGCAGCTTTTCCTCGATGCGAGGGTGTCTACGAGCTTTTTCTAGAGCCACCAAAGTTTCTTGGAAGTAATGATTGAGCGTGGCCGGGTGGTCTTTATAAACTGCAATAAGCTCGGTGAGTTTCGAACAAGCAAGGTGAAGCTTTTCATCCATGATGGGCTCAAGCAGCTCAGAAAACAGAGCCTGGGTGACTTCCGTATCCGCCAAGTGCTGCAAGACCTGCGCAAGAAAAGCGTTCGTGCTTTCCCAGACCGAGCGGATGTGGGAGCGGGCGATACCTTCCCAAGGCTCACTGTATTGTCTGAAGACTTCACCGACGAGTAATGGATTCACAAGCCCAGGAAGCTAGACTACAGTCAGCCTGTGTATGAGACGCGATGTGTGAACCGAATGTGTAGTTACCTCTCTTCCGCGACTTATGCGCAGTAAATCTTGGATTTTGTCGATCGCCTCTTCCCGAGTACGATACTTGCTGCTGCTCTCTCTTACTGACTTTCTGCCCTTGCCTTCCGAAATGATCCACCGCGCTCCGTTTTCTCGAAGGCTGGTCCCGAAGTTATCGTGAGAGTTGGCAATAACAGCGCACAGACGTCTCTTTGCTGGTAAGCGGTCCGCAAAGAAAGAATTACTATACTGGCCGTTGATAGCATCCTTTGAGAGAATTTGGAATTCCTGACTGATTCTTATCAAGAAAGCTCTTTGCTCCTCAGGTGTGACGCGACTCGGGCCAAGCTTGTCCAGCACATCCCTTGTTTTCGCAATACCGGACCTAATATCTTCAACGAGTTTGGGGAGTTCAGATTGGACTTGGCGAAAGAGAACTTGGCTGAGACGATGGCGCAGACTTGCAATTCCAACACTGGACGGCGGTAGAGATTTGAAATTGCTTTTTTCGAAGAACAGTGACTCCTCGCTATCTCTATCCTTTGTTTCTTCCTCCCCGGCTCCTAGATCGAGATTCCTGACCACATGCCAGCCGCGCTCGAACTTGATGTCCTCATTTCGCGCAAGAGCCAGGAAGTCTCTTTCTAAGGTAGTCCCAGTCCGCAAGGTATCCGGCTTGGTTATGATGCCGATGGTACGCTCCCCGTCTCGGTCGACCTCGCGAGCCTTTGTGAGGACAATTTGGTTGGCGAACTCGTTCATAGCAGATACCACGGCCAGGATGATACTTCTTTCACTTTTCATGTAAGATTCGACAAGCTTGTGAACTAGTCTGACGTCGGGGGCGCTTTGTTTTTTATTCTCAGAATGGATCAGACCTGGCAAATCTACCACCGTTAACTGGGGTTGGGCTGGACCAGAGACCTCAACACGTAGAATGTCTTCCGAAAATGCTCGACTCCCAAGGACATCCAGACCCATCGCCTGCTTGGCTTTGTCGAACAACGCAGGGAATTCTTCAGGAGTTGAGAGGTCATGATGAAAGCCCGAAAGACTTGCTCGTTCCTGGGAAGACCTGCTCTTCCCCGGCACCTGCAAAATCACGCGTCAGTGCTTATCAAGCATCACGACAATCCCATGTGACTAACCAGAGACACTGCTATAGACTCATCCGTAGCTCGACGTAAAATGACTTCCGTAGCAAATCTGGTGCAGAGAGTGTCTTTGCGAGGAAAAGGCACACCAGAGATGGCTTCAAGGACCGAGCTCTTGCCACTAGACTGATCTCCGCAGACTATCAACTGCGGAAGGGCCGTGTACTCGCTCAAGCCTTCTGCTCGCAGTGCGTCAATGACATCCAGGAGTTCAATCTGCCCTTGCGTCTGCAGATCTTCCAGCTTTGCAGGATCGGCGACAACAATCATTCTGATGGTAGTTATCTTCTGCTAGTGAGAATGGTTTGAAGGTCAGAAACAAGTAGGTTTTTGCTCGAGTTTGAAAGAGGAAATGGTATATCTCGACGGTGGTATATGAACCGGAATCTGCAAGGCCTATTGCTAAGGAGGCAAAAGTGTGAAGTGGCTGCCATCCAAGAACCGCCCGGCCTCTAATTTGATTTGTCCAAATTTGTTGAGACTTGCAACCTTCGGATATTCTGGTCCGCTTTCCGGTCTGATAAGGCTGCATGAGTGTAAATGACCCCACCACGAATTCCTGTCCTTGAAGTGCCAGAGCACCTAAGAGACCCTCGCGGTACCAGATCATAGGTCGGACCGAACACTGCCAGAAAAAAAGAGGTGGGCGGCTTTCAGGAGATGCCCCACGCAAGTTCCCCGAACTCTTTCTAGCATAGAGCAATCACCCTTCCCAGACATGAAGTAGGGCAGATTTGATGGATGCATTCTGCATCCGTCGCACGATCGAAAATCAGCTCGCTCATCGGCCTTAGAAGCTACCTGCTTCCCTCTCGATTCGCATTTGACGAATGTGAATCGACGGAGTAGATCCGCTCGGTGAGCTGGCCAGGAATGCAAGCCGAGTGTACGTGGACGCGCATGAAACGAGGTCATTCACGTAGAATCAAAACCATAAATAGAATTCCAGTGTCAAGGAGTCGCAATCATTTTGTAAGTGGCAAGTGTCCCCAGCCGAAGATGAATTATCGGAAATATTTCCGTTAACGCCCACTGCTTTTAGCGTGTATAATTTTAATGTCATTAGCCTGCTATAAGACCCTAACTATAACCCCGCGCCAAACCTACTTAGTTTTATTAGTAAAACCCTACTAAATATTATCTTATAATTATTAGAGTACGACCTAATTAGGTAATTATAAAGCTATTAGTATTTAGTACCTTATTAACTAATTAGTATAATAGCTCTAGATCTACCTCCCTACCTCCCTTATTACCCTTATCGCCCTAGAGCTATACTACCGTTTAGAAAAGACTCCTCTATCTATAAGTATACCTACCTCCTATTTAAATTATATTAGTATCCTAAAGTAGTTATAAAAGTCACTTATACGTTTATAAGAATAGGCTTCTAATAGGAAAGGAATCTTTATATATATAAGTAGATAATAGTCCCTTATTATTTATACTATCTAGGCTAGAGTTACTTAATAATACCTACTACTCTTAATACTCTACTTAATTATTAGCGTTAGAAATTATAGCTATTTTAGGAAGAGCTAGCCTATTACTTAGTAGAGGAATAGGATATATCTATTTACTAATCTACTATCTTATAAGCTCTAAAAGATGCTAAGATATCTTATAAGACTAGTTAATATATAGGCCCTTAGAGTTAAGAGCTTTAGGTCGCCTAGTAAGCCTTTACTAGTAAGGTAAAAATAGAGTAGCTTATCTTTATTAATAAGTCCTTATTTAAGCTCTAGATAATATAGTAATCTATAGCGTATATACCTATTAATAATCCTACTTACTATTATAGTAATATAAGACGAGGTAATTTATATAGTATTCTACCTATATATATTACTAAGGATTACCTTCCATGTACTAGTATTAAGAAGGGCTGGTATTTAAAGGAGGAGATTATTAACTAGCTAATTAATAAGCTACTACTATTATATAATAAGTATCCTTAGGAGTAAAGTATTATTATTCTAGATAATATTAGTATTTATATTAGTATATAAATTATTAAGGCTATTAAATAGAAGGGCTATCTTATTAAGTACCTACCTCCCTACTTATTAGACTATAACCCTATTAAGCTTATATTTAGTATACTTAAGGCCTAGATAAGATATTATTTTAAGAGCTTTTACCCTATCTTTTAGAATAACTTTAAGGGCTTCTTAAGGTATACTATTAAGTATAGTAGATATAATAGGTTTATAAAGGAGTACTTTAAATATAATAAGGTAGAAGTATTTAAATAAGAAATAGCCTAGTAGTAGAGGTCTTAATTTTATTATTTATATTAATAGATAACTAAAGATACTATACTTCTTAAAAACCTCCTCTTAGCTATTTACTACCTCCTTATTATCTACCTCCTTACTATTAACCTCTTCCTATACTAGCTAGCCTACGGGTATACTAACACTCCTCCCTCTAGAGCTTCTTAAACTAACTTAGTTCATCTTTTAGCTTCTAAATAATACTATTAGGAAGCCTAGTATTAATAGATCTAGTATAAATATATAATAAGGTATCCTCTATACTCTTAATATTATTAATACCCTAACCTTTATAAGTAATCTTAGCCTAAATCTAATAGTATTATAGCTTTTAGTCTTAATAATCTATCCTATCCTTCTTTTACTACTAGAATACTTTTAGAATATTATTATCCTTATTTAGTTTACTAATAGGACTAGAATACTCGCGAGGGTCTTAAGCTCTTACCGCGGATAGAGTAGGTTACGACTATTAGTTAGGCGTAGGCGAGTAAGAATAGTTATATAATAGAGGCTAGTATAAGGAAGGATATAACCGTAGATATAAGTATACTAGAGGAGGAGGAGGAAGCTATAGCTATATAGCTACTTATTATATAAACTATTAATAACCCTTACTTATTATAGACTTTATACTCTTTATAGTATTAAACTTTATCTATTAGGCTATTATCTCTTTTATCTACTCTATTACTAACTTCTTCTTACTAAGCTTCTTATCTTCCCCCTCTTAGCCTTAACTAAGGAGCGACTTAATAATAAGATATAGTAGTTTATATTTAATAGTCTTACTAAAGGTAATTATACTTACCTACCTCTTATATTATATAGTATTTAGATAGTAATATTTACTATTATTATTAATCTAGTAATAGCCCTTATAGCTATAGGTCGTATTATAGTACTTCTACCTTATAATAAGCTTCTTACTATTATCGCTAAGGGACTTATTATAATTATAAATAATAGTATAAGCTTATTCTAGATTATTAGTCCTAGTACGCTAATAAGATAGTAACTAACTAGGGCTATTAACCTCCTAAAGACTCCTTATTAAACTAGCTTAGCTAGTAATTATAAGAGATATATCTAGAATATAACTATAGTACTTCTTTTATTACTCTATAATTATAGTCTTAATACGCGACTCCTATTTATTAATAGTTAAGTCTTTTAAGTTAAAGAATTAATAAGTCGCTTTATAATATACTAATTTAACTTAGCCTAAAATATTAGCTATTTTAGTAACGCCTTTATTAGCTATTACCTTATTAATCTTAATGTCTAATAGGTAGCTATTAACGCTTCCTTTCTTAAATAACTTATTAATCTTATTAGCTTATATATATTAGATATATAAACTAGACTCTACCCTTAGATAAGTATTAATAGAATAGTTATAAGGTCTATTCTTCTACTCCTTATCCCTCTTTATCGCCTTAAGGGGTTTAGGTAAGTATAACTTATAGATAAAATTAGTCTTATTAAGGAGCTCTTTAATTATTATCCTTATCTACCGCTCCTTATATTTATCCTTATTAGTCTAATAACGCTATATCTCCTTTTTAAGCTTAAGAAGCTCCTTTTTATAACGTAGCTAGGCTAGTTTACCCTCTATTTTAGTAATATATTATTCCTCCTCCTTATAGTAATAAGCCTCCTCTTTTTACGCCTATTTTATAGCTACCTACTCCTCTTACGCCGCCTTCTTCTAAGCCTAAATATAAGCTCGCTTCTTAACCTTCTTCTACTTCTTAATCTCCTTCTTACTAGTAGTAGCGGCGGTAATAGTATTACTCTATTTATTAGTAAAGCTAATATAGTAAGAGGTATTAATAGTAGAGGCTACCTAGTAAGTACTTTAGGGTATTAGAAATACTAATAACTAAGTATATAGGCTATATAAGAGCCTTAGGTAATAGTAAGGGTTTTAGGTGATATTATAATAAAAATATAGTATAAATATAAGAGTTACTTAAATTTAGTAGGGTTTTACTAATAAAACTAAGTAGTTTTAGCGTAGGGTTATAGTTAGGGTCTTATAGCAGGCTAATAACATTAAAATTACATACGCTAATTACCTATTAAAATACTACTAGCTACCGACTAATATATATAGGGCTACTTATAAGTTAGCGACCCTATTAGCTAATACGTATAGTAAGTATGAAAAAGGGGGTTTTACTATACTAGAAGAAAGCTTGTCGTGTAATATTAGAAAAGCTATCCTTTATCTAACTATACTATATAACTTGCAAGCTGGAATCAAGTACTATTTCCTAACTTGAACTAATTAGGTAAAGACCGTAGTAATATCCTGTAATCTAGTCCTTCTACTAGCTTACGTAGAGAATATATAATAGAAATAACGTCGTCTTTACTATATACACGTAACTCCCGTAGCTATCTAGTACTACTAAATTCTACTATTATATCGCGCTTATATAGTATATTAAGGAGGCTTATAATAGGAATAGTCTCGCTTTATTAGACGGAACGTTCTATACGGTATTCTAAGATAATCTAGTAATAACCTAAGTTAGTACAAAGCTTATATAAGGCGTCCTAGGACTATAAGTTATAGAAGGATTTATCTTATAAAATTATAAGATAAATTTATAGCGTTCTTACTTTAAATGCGTAGAAGTTAGAGGATATTTTACGCTAGACTAGCTAACCTTTTATAAGGAGAAGGCGTAAAATAGTAGAGCTAATAGTTTCCTTAGGAAATATAAACCTAGGAAGCCTATTCAATAGGGATAGATTATATATAATAGCTGTAAAGCTCCTTTCCTATTATAACTAAAGGGATTTAATTCTATCCTTATTTACAGTCGCGTTAGCTATCTTTCTAGTATAGGGAATAAGCGAATCTTTCCGTAATATAATATTATTTTAAGGAGGAGATATAAGGTCTTTAAGCTATATAAATCCTTAGCTAACTAATTTATAAGTACTAGTTATAGATTAATTTAACTAGGAATAGATTATAGATTAGAGGATTATACTCTTATAAGGATTTAGGTATAATCTTCTAGTTAATTAAACTTTACGAAGTAGGGCCTTTTTAACTACTAAGATGAAATTCTATATTATAGTAAGTATATTACTATTAGCGTTTCTAATACTCTTCCTTTTACTAGGTAATACCTATTTTTTATAGAGTCTTCTATACGTGCTTAGAATAATATACTATCTATTTTAAAGAATAGATTATAAAGGAAGTAGGCTTATTTACTTAAATAAATATTTCTAGGAGGTACTTTATAAGAGTTCCGTTCGTAGTAGAAAAGTAGCTAGACTTCTATATATACTAGAACGGTTAATATTACTTTATAGCGTATATAATCTTTAATTATAATTAGTAATAACACGTAAGACTTTAATACTCTCTTAAGCTTAGACCTATTTAATACGCTATAAATAAGGTCTATTATTATTAAGTTAAGTTTTATAATAGGTATCTTTAGCGCTTTAATATAAACGGGTGAGATTTAAACCCTACTAAAGATAGGATATTTCCATGTAGCTTATAATAGGAATTAGGATATAGTAGAGTAATAACTAAGCTTAGTTATAGTCTAGATAATATCTAATTATATATCTAGGACTAGTTAAGATAAAGCTATTAAAGCCTAATATAGGATATATTAATTATATACGTACTAATATATTATTACTAACTAGACGAGAATTTCTAGTCCTAGACTTAATTTAGCCCTTAGCGTTACTAGATTCTTAAGATCTATAAAGAGCTTGTATAGTTTCTTAATATTAGTTATTAGCGCAGTTAATAATATAGGTATAGTTCCTAATATCTAAGCTATAAACCGGCTGTTAATTACTTTATAAAGCTGCGGTATAACTTTAAGCCGTTATATTTTATCTTTTTTAAAGTTATATTAAAGCTTTATATAGCGAGACTATAAGTAGATTAAGATATAGTTCTAGTTTATAGCTATAACCTTATATAAGAGCGTGTACTACTCTTATTTAATTCTACTTCACTCTTATATATTCTAACTTAAAGCTGAAGATAATAATAGTAAGTATAATACTTACCTATTTATATAACTCGTTTAAAAATCTTTATTATCCTCTTAGACCCTACTCTTATATTATTAAGATTACTATTATTTATTACTAACTTTATAGTTAAGTATCTTTAATCTTCTCCCTCCTCTAGGTATAGCGTAACTATCTCTTTTAGATTATCTATTCTTACTATAAGAAACGCGAAAGCTTTTACTAAGTCCTTTTTATACTAGAGGCTAAGGACCCTCTTAGACGAATTATCCTCTCTTAGTTATAACTCTAGTAAGTTTATCTCTACTAGTTTCTCTAGAGTTCTATCAAGCTACTAGAGTAATATAACCTTTTATAATAGATATACCTAGTTAATATTTTACTAAATCTAGAGGGTTATTACCAATATATTATCAGATTAAGACCTTACGCTAATAAATTAGTAGTTAGTATAGCTAATTATAGATGTTATATATCCTAATAAAAGTTAGTTACATAGCCTATCTATTAGTATAGACTCTAGCTAGAATAGGAATAGTTGTCTTTCCCGTCCTAAATATTATCTACTACGTATTACGTAGTAGTAGTAAGTAAATAAAGCTTACAGGCTTTTTAAAGAGGCTAAACACTTCTAAATTCATAGCCTATTGGAGTTATAAAGTACTACTATAACTTTACTAAAGTAAGACGGCTTAATCTAGGTAAGCTTAGGAGCTAGAAAGGAAATATATATATTAATTTAGCTTTTTTATTAGTCTCTAGGAGCGTAATTATAATAAGGGATAGTAGTCTAGAGAAGTCTTCTTAGGAGGAAAGATAATTTAGTTAATATATTCGTGGAATTACTTATATACTCCGAAACTAACGGATAATTCCCCTTTACTATAGATCTACTTTCAAGATACTAGTAGCCTAAGTTAAAGTAAAGCGGCTAGATCGTCGTAATTACATTAAAATATAATATCGAAAGTAATACCTAAGCCACGCGGTAGTATATTCTTACTAGCTTAAATAGTCAATTTATTTTAATACTTCGCGGTATAATATACATCAGTAAACTAGGAACCTGTATAGAAAATCTAAACTGCTAAATCCGCTAAAAGCTCTTTTTTCAGGTAAAATACTGATAAAAAATAGGAAAATTTCAGGGTTTTTTTAATTCTAGCCTAAAAGTCCTAAATATAGAAAATCTGGATTTAAGGCCTTAAATCCGTGATTTTCCTCTAGCGCTAGGAAGAAACGGGAAGCTCGCTAGAGCTATAGCAGCTACGTCGTCAACGCTAGCGTAATATAGGTTTTAAATACAGTCGATTCACGTAATTTATATACGCGTAGAGTACTCCCCCCTAGCCTAGCCCCGTTTCTTATACCTATATTACGCCTGCGATTATTTCTCCTACTAAGTATTAGTACTATTAACTACTAATAAGACTTAGTACCTTATTATAATTACCTAGTTAGTACTAGTCTAATATAGTTATATTATAGCTAATTAGTAGGACTTATCCCCTATTAGTCCTATAACCTAGTATTTCTAAAAGTTACTAAATACGTATTTAGTAACTTATAGTATTATTCTAAGCTCTAGGGCTAATACATAAGCTTAGCTAGTTATATACGTAAAATACGCAGATTTTTGTAATTTACAGGTTTCCTATTTTACTAATATAGCTCTTTTACTAACTTATAAGCTCCTAGTACTTTTAGCCTAGTCTTAACTACTAATATAATATCTAAGCCTATTTAGAGATCGCGTTTAGTAATCTTACCAATTATATTACTAGCTAGATTCTCCTCCCTATAAAGTACTATATTCGGACGCAGCCCTCTAATACTCCGGCGTTATTTTCCTACCTACTCTCTATTAATAGCGACCTACTCGTACTAAGGATAGCTATATAAGCCTAGACTATAGAACTACTAAGGTATAAGAGCTCTATTCTAGCTATATAAATAGTACTTAGCTTAATTAATCCGGCTATAAAGTTAGATAGTTCTTCTCTTATAAGTAACTTAAATTACGTTTAATATAATTAATATTCTATATAAAATACTAAAGAGGACGGCTACTCTATATTAGTCTATCTAGAAATATCTTAGCGAGTTTTTAAGGTTTTTATAAAGCTTTTTAGCGTTAAATAGGGTTTAAGCTAAACTTTTAGCCTATAAAAAAATATTACCTAATTAGGCCTAATTCACGATTTGCTACTGGGATATCCTGTGGGATATCCTATCCCAGGCCGAAAATCGCCTCGATCCTATACTAAAATCCTATATCTTTCCAGCCTGTACTTATTAGCAATATCTAATATTTAGATAAAGGGGAGAGCCTAATACTTATATTAACTAAGATACTAGCTCTACTAAGTATAATAATCCTCCTTTTACTCTATAAAACCTACTTAATAGAGGTAGGTTTCATAACTCCGCTAGTACTTAGCTACTAGATAAGAGAAGATAAGAACGGCTTTAAGTATCTTCTACTTAATTTCTTAATTTAATATATATTAGTTACTATAGTTAATCGCTAGTACTACTTTAGTATTAGTAGTACTACCTTAGATATTACTTAGATATACGGGTTATATAAGGGTTTTAGCTATTAGACTAAAGGACTAAGGACGGGGGATATCCTCCTTTTATACTTAAAGGCTAGCCTAATATTAATTAGTAAGGCGAAGTATACCAGTTACTTAGGGTAGAGTAAGGACTAGGGGTAATTATAAGACCCGCTTAAAGCGATTATTAGCTTCTTCTAAATAGCTCCTTATGATTAAAGTCGTAATATATATATAACCTCTTATAAATCGCGTAAGGTTCTATTTAATATCCTAAGGAATTCTAAGATAAATAGGAGGAGGGACTTCTATATATATAAGGATAGGTTTTATAAAGATATTAATATTATTAGTATTATAGATATCTACTATACTAGCTCCGTAATAGAAAGGTTAAGTTAATAGAGTTATTATAAGTTCTTATATTAAGCTTATCTTACTATCTATATCTTATATCTCTTTTATCCCTATCCTCTTAGTCCCTACTCTATTTCCTATTAACGGCTAAGTACTAAGGCTTAATATATTAAAGGTAGAGTTATAAGATCTATAAATTTATATACTAAGTATTATACCTAGCTTCTAAGCCTCCTTATAAAGTTAATAGGGAGCTAAGCGTAGCGTTTCTAGGTAAGTAAAGGACTTAGTAGAATATTTAAGTAGTAAATTTATAAGGTATAGAAAAAGCCTGTAGTAACTTTACTATACTTCCCTTCTTTAATAGATAGGTAAGGACTACTTTAATTATACTCTATTCCTACTCCTTTTCTATTCTCTTTTATAGTCTTAATTATCGCTTTTAAGCTACCGCTACTTAATCCTAAGATAAAGGCGCGTAATCTCCTATTATCTATCTTATACTATATTAGCTAACCTAGTATAGCTCTAAGCTATTAAAGCCTTATATTTAACTATAGTCTTATATAAGTCTAGAGCTCGTAGTACCCCTTAAAATAGGCTATCTATATAATCTTATTAGCTACTACTACCTAGACCTTTAAGCTAAGACTAGTCTATAAATTAGTAGTACTACGTCCTTTATAATAGCCGCCTAAAAAAGAGATCGTTGTCTTAAGCTTATATTACTAGATCGCCGCTATTACAGTATCCTTAGTAGGTGTAGCTAGGTAGATATAGAATAGCTTACTATTAGCGCAGATAATTTAAGGCTCTAGGGCTATACCTACTAATATTAGTCTATTAGCTATACTTAGCTTTACGCTTAGCTTTCTATACTAGGCTATATATATAATTATTAAATTATAATCCTACTAATATAACTTAGTAGAGGGAGGCCTAATAGTTAAGGCGGATAGTATAGTTCCTTTACTACTAGTATTATAGCCGCCCTTTAATATAATACCTCTATTGCCCTTAGATCCTAGCTATAAGCTAAGACTCTTAAATATTATTATTAATATTAGTAATATATATAAGCTAAGCTTAAATAATATAGCCTAACTAGTCTAGGCGTAGTTAATAAAGGTAATATTAGTAGACTAGCTAAAAGTTTAGTACTAAGCTATAGTACTACACTTATATAAGGACGCGGTAAGTTTAAACCTTCTTAGGAATATAAGGTATTTATTTAATTAGCTATTATTATAAGAAGCTTATTTCTAGCTAGTATTGCGATTATCGCTATATAGCTAGTAGCTTGTAGCGTAGAGAGCGGAAGCCTTCCGCAGGCACGTCTTAGGCCTATAAGAAGCTTCCCTTCTCTATAACCTTTACTACTTTACTATATTATTAATTACAGTTATAATATATAATAGTAATACTATATTAGCTACTATTAGTACTATTAACTACTAATAAGCTATATATAGTCTACTAGCTATTATAGTACTAGCTATTTATAGTACTAGCTATTATAGTACTAGCCTTAAGATATAAGTCTTTATAAGTCTTCTATACGCTATTCTATTTAATACTTATTTAAGCTATTTAAAGAAGCCTTCTATAACTAATAATAACTATAGAAGTCTCTTTATAACTTATAATTAATAAGAGCCTTATTTATTACCTTCTACTACCTACTAATAGTATTAGGATTTCGTTAACTTATTAGAATTTTTAGAGAAACTTTAGTGTTTTATTAAGTAAATCTAGATATTTCCTAGATATTTCCCCGCTTATTACTTATCCTAGCTACTAATAGGGAAACCCTTATCCTTACTTTTTAATTATACGATTTTATCAATACTAGATATAATTATACTATTATTATTAATAATATTAGCCGTTTCCTAATAATACTCATTATTAATAGGAATCTTAGACCTCCTTAAACTAACTATATCTCTTCTAATTCCTTATAAGAATAATAGTATTATACTAGATCTTTATCTTTAGAGCCTAGTAGTCTCTTTAATATTAATAAAATATCCTAGCCTTCTAATTAGGCTATTAATAAAAGCTAACTCCGTATAATAAATTATTATTTTAAGAAAGCTACTATATTTATAAGGTACTATTTATAATAGCCTCCTTTAATACCTACTTCCCTAATAGGGACCTTAATCCGTTTACTACTAAGGTTAACTTTACTAATACTAATACTAATAGAGTCTATTTTATCCTTAGTAGGTATAAGAGTAACCTTAGTAGAAGAGGCTATCTATAATCGCCTAATAGGACTAGAACTTCCTAATCTATTAGAGCCTTTATATATAGTAGATAATAGGGGAAATAATAATAGTAATAGTAATAGCTAGGCTAGCTAGGCGAGTTTACCTATTAGAGGCTTTATACCTAAATTATTTAATATAATATCTACCTTTTTCTAGAGTATAAATACTAGGGTAGGGGGTCGTTAGATTTATTAGCCTATAGTAGTTATAGCCCTAGCTCTTATAATTACTACCCCTTAGTTTAGGCCCTAGGATATTAGGTATTTTAATCTAGATCCTAATATACCCCTAGTTAAAGTTAAAGATAGTTGTAATATCTATTATAATATTTTTAACTTTACTAATAGAGTTAAAGTAAAAGCTACTACTATAAATCTAACTCTTATATAGTTAAATCTAGACTTATATCTACTTAGAAAAGCTAATAATTAGTTTACTAACTAATTATCACGTACTACCCGTATTAGGTTATAAAATAACTCTACTAGTATTACTAAATAATATATAGCTCTATAAGAATATTTTTAGGACTCTCCTAGTAAGTTACTAAGTCTACTAGAAAATATCCGCTATATAGTAAAGGATACTTGAAATTAATAGGATCTAGCCGATTATATCTCTAGTATTATCCTAAATAGTAAAAATACTAATATTACTATTATAGAGTAAGCCTAAGTCCTCCTAGTATTTAAATATATAGATAGATAATTACGTCGGGATCTATTATTACTAACTAAGGAATTAATAATTAAGGGCCTCCTTAAAGAATTTAGATATAGGAAGGATACTTAGTCTAATATTTATAGAAATAAGGGCCTTATTAAGAAAGGCTTTAAGATAAAGTAGGATAGTTATTATAATAATTAACGAGATCCTTAATTAGATTAGTATACTTTTTATTTAAATAATCCTCCTTATTAATTTAGTAGTAATAGTTTTAATTATAATAGTAGGACTCTAAGGCTAAATTATAATAATTAGAATCTAGTTACCTAACTATTTATACTATTTATACCGTATAAAAACTATTAAGGTAACTTTAATAATAACCCTTAGTAGGTATAAATTACTAGTCTTTAATAATCCCTATAGATTATAAATAGAAACGCGTTACCTAGGTAGAGTTAATACTAGAACTATAACCTAGGTTAAGGCTATCTACTAAATCCTTAGGGTGGTAATTACCTATATAAGCCGTATAATTAGGTATAATAATAGCTTTATATATACTAGGCTATAGTTAAAGATAAAAATCCTTAAGAAGAGCCTTATAATAAGTAGGTAACTTATAATACTTATAAGGATAAGTACTACTAGTCTATAAACTAGACTAACCCTAGTCTAGGCTAATACCTAGATAATTCTTAGGAATATAGTTAAGATCCTAAGAGTTATTAAGATAATAATACTATTAAAACCTATTTCCTAATAATCTAGCTATTTAATAAAGCCTTTAGTTATTAGAAATATTCTAGGATATTCCTATCTAATAATACTCTATATAACTATATCTATTATAGTATTTACTATAAAATAAGGGCCTTAATAGCTACTATAATATTATCTAAGGAGGCTAAGGCTAGTAATACTTACTAAAGCCTTTTATAGACTATTATTTAAAGTACTTCTAAATAGACTACTTTAAGAGGATATACCTTTAAGGGATATTATTTTATTATAACTTAGGTTAGGTTTATCCTAGATATTAGCCGCCTTCTTTATAAGTTTTATATAGATATAAGTTATATAATAAGTCTAATAGATAGGACTTTCCTATTAGAGTAGTTCCTATAAGCTAAAATCTCTAAAATACCGACGCTTATAAAGGTAAGAGGTATTAGAAGTAAGAAGTATAATACTAATAAATATACTAAGCTACTAATATATATTCCTAGTAGTAATAGTACTACTTTTATTAAGAGGGAATTATATATAGTTAATAATCTTTTAGTAAAGGCCTTAATTAAGGTTTATATTCGTAAATCTAAGGGTATTATTATTAACCTTAATAGGAGTTTAATAATAATCTATTCTTGTTAAAACCTTAAAGTCTCTATTAAAGTCTCTAGTAAGGGAACTTATACTAATACTATAGTATTTAGTTAGGCTAATATTATTATTAGCCCTTACTCTTATAAGTAAGTTTAGATTACTAGTCTTTATTATTAGTTACTTAATCTTCTAAAGGATTAAGACTTAATCTTTAAACTAGATAAGCTAGATAATCTCTCTATCTACGCCTATATTATTAATTATAGGATATCTTATATCTTTATTAGGAATAATACTAATAATAAAATTAAGTTAGGTAAGAATATAAAACTTAGTTAGGTTACTAAGTATAATACTCCTAGCTATTTCCTTATAAAAGCCTTCTATAACGACCTTACTACTAGGCCCCCTAAGAGGGCTAAGGTAGCTAACTAGGTTAAAACTAATCTCCGACGTCTTATTACTACTATTATAGTATTTATAGTAATAGTACCTACGGCCTTAGAGATAGAATCCCCTTACCTATTAGGTGTAATAGTCTACGGCACCCCTAAATAAGGGCCTTATTAGGGGATATTATTAATAAGTACCCGAATCTATAGTAAGATACTAGGACTATAATATATATTCTAGAGTCTTAATAGATAGATGTTCCCCTAGTAGATAATTAGCTAGAAATCTATAAGCCCGGCTAAGCTAGGGTATATCCCCTAAGAAAGGCTAATAAAGAAGTTATTAATAATAAGTTTAATAAGTTATATAGGTAAGGTAGAATAGACTAGATAATAGAGTTAACCCTATTTTTATTTCTATATTTTATTATCTAGAAGTAATCTATAAATAGTATTTATAAAGGCTATACAATAGTAGATATTAGGGCCTTAAATAAAATTATAATACTAGATATATATCCTATTCTATTATAAGCTGAGATATTAGCTCTACTAAAAGGTACTACTTATATTAGTACTATTAACGCGGTAAGTTTCTTTTATTAATAGTCTATTAATAAGTTATATTATTATTATCTTATAATAGCTAGTTATTAAGGTTAAGAGTTATTTAACATCCTAGTTATAAGATACTATAACTCCTCGGCCTATATATAGCGTATAATAAATAGAATTCTTAGGCTGTTTCAGCGTTTCTATTATATATATATTAATAATATTATTATCTTTTTAAGATTACTAGAAGAATACCTCAACTATCTTAACTAGGTCTTCTAGGCTCTTAATAATATAAATATCTATTTATTACCTAAGAAATTATTTCTTAGCTTCCTATTAGTCTACCTTCTAGGCTAAAAGGTAGATACTCTAGGATTAGCTATAATAGAAGAAAAATTAGCTACTATTATTAACCTATACTTCCTAATTAACCTAATAGCCTTAGAATAATACCTTAGATTAACGGGGTATCTACATTAATATATTACCTTCTATACTACTATTATAAAACCCCTTTAGTTATAAAACACTTATTTAAATAAGTCTATTCGTAATACTTCTATATAATAAGGGCTTTTATCTAGTATTTAAGGTAATACTTTTAAAAAACTAACCCGCTAAACTTATCTTAGTAAGCCTACGCTAAAGGAGCTTAATATATTTTATTAGCTCTAAAAACTATTTACTAGCCTAATAATTCTATACTATTTTAATAAGAAGCTCTAACTTTTTATAGATCTTAATATAAGTAAGGAGTTTAGCTTTAGAGTATATATATACTACGTTATAGGTCTAATAAAAGCTTTTATAAAGGACTTCCCTAGGTAGAAGTCCTACCTACTAATTCTTTTCCTTAGCTATCTACTTACTAACGCTAAGACTTAGTACTAGCTAACTAAACTAGAAATCGCTAGAATTATCTAGGTAGTAAAGAAGATTAGGTATATAATTAAGGCTATAGAATAAGTAACTATTATCTATACTAATTATTTAGCCGCTATATTAATAGCCCGTTAGATAAGTCTATATATAACCTTAGTAGAAAAATAAATCTTTACCTTATTTACACCTCTAAATATCTATAATACTTTTAACTAGATATCTACTATAAACCTAGAAAGTCTAATATTATTCTAGATACTCTTTCTAGACTAGCTACTTATAAGTACTATCTAGCTAATACTAGTAACTCCCTTAAGGCTATACTAGTAAAGGCTTTCCTAGTTAGTCTAGTAGAGATAAGTCCTAAGTTTAAATTACTTCTAATTAAGGGCCTTATTAAACTACGTTAAGTATAGTTAATATTAATAGTAAAAGAGAATAAAGCCTTAAGTAGTAATACTACTAAGCTACTATATTATATTATTAATAAACTACTCTACTTTAATAATAATAAGATAGGCCTTTATTTATATATCCTAACTTTACTAGAAAAGGAAGTTTTCTAACTTACTTATAATAAGATAGGATATCTAGGTTATTATAAGGACTAGTTAGGAATACGGTACTAGTATTAACGTGGCGTCTATAGTACGTAGTACATCGGCAAACTGGGAAGTGGAACAGAAAATCCGAAACTGTAAAATCCGCTGAAAGCGCATTTTCCAGGCAAAATACTAGAAATAAATAGGAAAATTTTAGGTTTTTTTATTCTAGCCTAAAAGTCCTAAACATAGAAAATCCGGATTTAAGGCCTTAAATCCGTGATTTTTCTCTAGCGCCGGGAAGAAACGGGAAGCTTACTAGAGTTATAACGGCTACGTCGTCAACGCTAGCGTAATATAGGTTTTAAATACAGTCGATTCACGTAGTTTATATACGCGTAGAGTACCCCCCCTAGCCTAGCCCCGTTTCCTATACCTATATTACGCCTACGATTAATTCTCCTACTACTAAGTATTAGTACTAATTAATTAATAAGACTTAATACCTTATAAGAATTACCTAGTTAGTACTAGCCTAGTATAGTTATATTATAACTAATTAGTAGGACTTATCCCCTATTAGTCCTATTACCTAGTATTTCTAAAAGTTACTAAATCCAGCTAAATACGCCTTTTCCAACTCACGGTGTTATTCCCAGCCCTAGGGCTAATACATAAGCGCGCCTGTCATGTACGTATTTTCCGCATTTTTCTATATTATTCCACGTTCCCAGTTTACCGATATAGTACTACGCTACCCCTTTCCCTATAGTATATAGAGGAGGGTATTCCCCCTAAAGGGAAGGGTAGCGATTAGTCTTACTATTAATAAGAATAGAGAGTTCTATATATATAAGTACACGTACTATTTATAGTACTTAATAGCTACGTTATTATATAGTACCCTTATATTCTAATTACTCTACCTTATTTAGGGGTAGTAGCCCGACTATTAGTAAGATAAGTAGAGAAGAGTCGTTATAAGCGTAAGGTAAAAAGATTAGTTAACTAGTGTAGATAACCCGCTTAAATATAAGGGACTAAGCTTATAGAGAAAGCGAGTCTTAAGAGTTAGTTAATAAATTAATAATAGATATATTATAATTATAACTAACTATCTAGGGGCGGCTACTAAGCGTATAAACCTAGTCCCTACTACCTAAAACCTAAGAAGTACTATTATAAAGGATATAAGAACTTAAAGAAGAAGTCTTTAAAAGGTAGTAGATATAAGATCTATAATAATATTTATAAGAGTTAGAGTAGGAAATATATATTAATAACGCCGCTTAAGCGGGTTATTATTATTACCTATTATTAATAGAAGAATTAGAACTAAAGCGTCCTTAATATAAAACCTATATTCTTAGGCCGTAGGACCTATATATATATAACGGGAAGTTAGTATAAGAATATTAAGAATAGTTTAATAATATAGTTAATATAATTAAAATAAGTATAACCTATTTTTTTAATAACTTTATAAAAATCTAATACATGTTATAGTATATAGCCCTAGACCCTAAGGCTATATAGCGTAAGTATATAAAGGATATACTAAAGGATAAATAGTCCTAAGAATACTTTAATAGTTTCTTAATAGATTAAATAAAAGATCCTTAAAATTAATATCTAATAACTAGTAAGCGCTACTTAGAAGCTAAGTAAAAGGAATATTAAAAGATTATAAACTTTATAAATTACCTTACTAGGTTAGAAAGATAACTTAAGCTATTAATAGAGTATATACTCGGCGATAACCTTTTAAATAAGTTATATAAAGATCTCTATAATTAACTTATAATATAATTTAATATCTTAGAGATAAGGGATACTCTTATCGCGTTAGTAACCTAACTAGAGCCTTATATAGTACTACTTATACGTAAAGACTAAAGGGATAATACTCCTACTAGGGGTTAATATCCTTAAAGAGGAAGAGGAAATTTCTAAGGGCGAAGAGATAATAGCCTATATATAAAGTAAGAAGGGCGGGGCGCTATTAGGGCGTTATTATACCTTCCCTAAAGGCCTAAGCCTAACCTTTCTACTATTAAATATTATAATTATTAAAAGAAGGGATATATAACTAAGGATTACTAGAGCGTAAAATTAATAAGCTTATAGCTAATAAGATATCTAGTAATAAGCCGGCTAAGAAAGGCTTATATTTAAAAAAACCCTAAGTACTATAATTACGTCCGCTATTATAATATAAGGAAAAAGTAGATACGGCGACTTATTATTATAATATAAGTAGAGCTTAAGAGCTTATAAAGAGAATCTACTATATTAATTAACTCTAAAGTAGATATTAATTATATTAATATACACTTAATAAAGGAGTAGGATTAGGAAATAGGCCCTAACTTTAGTAATATAATATATAATAGAGTTAGAAGCCTAATATTATTACTAGGTTCTTATATAAGAAAAATTAAACTTATTAATTCTAATCTTCTTACTATAATAGAATATACTGGAATTAGGACCCTAAGCTTATCGCAGCTTATCGGTTAGTTAATAAGTCCCCCAGTTGCCCCTCTAGGACTAGCGCGAATATTAGAACTTAGATATTTCTTCGCATTCTACCTACGTACGCATTAATACTCTATGATATTTTCTACTTAAAATAGGTTATAAAGCCTATATCAGCCTACTTAAAGCTCTAAAAATTATTAAAATCGATGTAGTAGTTTAAAAGATATATCAGAATAAGTAAATTTACCTACTAAATTCCATACGCCAACGACTAGAATATAGATCACGAACAACAAAAATCCTAATATTATTTACATTTTACCTATTCTACGATAACGCCTACTAACGTCTCTACTATCAGTCTAAATAGGGGGAAATATCCGTCTCATTACCAGGTATATAACGCTATTAGAATTATCTATATCGCTATATAGGTCCATGGGCTAATGCTGTCGCATTTACAGGCTACCTACCAACGTGTCTAATATGCTCCCTACTATTCACCCCACCTACCAACGTGTCTGATATCGGTCTGAATAGGGGGAAATATCCGTCTCATTACCAGGTATGGAACGCTGTCAGAATGGGTGCATGCATATGATATAGCTAATGCTGTCGCATGTACAGGCTACCTACCTACCTACCAACGTGTCTGATATGCTCCCTACTATTCACCTCACCTACCAACGTGTCTGATATCGGTCTGAATAGGGGGAAATATCTGTCTCATTGCCAGGTATGCAACGCTGTCAGAATAATCCATATCGGTCCATTAGTGCATTAGCTAATGCTGTCGTATTCACAGGCCGGCCACCTACCAACGTGTCTGATATCGGTCTGAATAGGGGGTGATATCCGTCTCATTGCCAGGTATCCAAAGCTGTCAGAATGATCCAAATCGGTGTATTGGTACATATGATATAGCTATTGCTGTCGCATCTACAGGCTAAAACGTCTGATATGCTCCCCGCTATTCACCTGACCTACTAAACGCCAGGTAGTAGGGGTGATTTTTCGACGTAAAAATCTTGAATTTTTACAGGCATTTTCTAGTAGTATTATATAATATTATAAGGGCGCCTTTTATATAGTAGCGAACCTTAATTATAACTTCTACCTTAGGTATTTATAGTTAGAGGAATAAAATCCCTAAGTAGATTAGCTTATATAAAACTAGTAATTCCCTATTAAGGAAAGTAATATTAAGGAGTACTTTAATACTACTAAAGCCCTAGATAAGTAGCTTAATAGCGTTATATTTATTACAGCGTACTTAGGAGTAGGTAATAAAAGCCTACTACTTAAAGTTAAGCTCCCTCTAGAATTTTAGGAATTCTAAGATATCTTCTTAACTAAGAATACTAGGGCGCTACTAGCCTATATATATTATAATTACGCGATTAATATAAAGGAGAATAAAGAACCCCCCTTTAACCTACTTTATAACCTATTAGAGAAAGAGTTACGCGTACTAAGGGAGTACCTTAATTAAGCTTTAGAAAAGGGGTAGATTTATTATTTTATAAGTTTAGTAGGTATACTAATTCTTTTTATATTAAAAAAGAATAGAATATTATACTTATATATTAATTATAAGGCGCTTAATAAGATTATAATTAAGAATTACTACCTACTTCTATTAATTAATGAAATATTAATAAGATTAGTTAGTATTAAGTACTTAAATAAGTTAGATCTTAAGGATATATATTATTACTTATAAATAAGAAAGGGTAATAAATAGAAGATTATATTCTATATAGTATACGGCTATTTTAAATATATAATTATACCTTTTAGACTTATTAATATACCTACCTTATTCTAAGTATATATTAATAAAGCCCTAGCGGGACTACTTAATATTATATATATTATTTATCTAGATAATATTCTTATCTACTCTTAGGATAAAAAGTCTTATATTAGAGCTATAAAGGTAGTACTATAATATCTTTATAAATTTAAACTTTATATTAGCTTAAAGAAATATAAATTTATAATAGTAGAAGTAGAATTCCTTAGCTTTATTATTAGCCGCGACGGCGTATATATAAATCTATATAAAGTAGATACTATAATAGAATAGCTAGAACCTAGGAGTATTAAGGATATTTAGATCTTTTTAAGGTTTACTAATTTCTACTATTATTTTATTAAGTACTATTCCTTTATAACCGCGGCGTTAATAGACTATCTAAAAAATAATTATCTATATATTAAAAATAGAACGTTAATATTAAGTAATATTATAAGAGCGGTATTTAAGTAGCTAAAGTAACTCTTTTAAGAGGCGCTATTACTTATATATTTTAACCTTATAAGAGAAATCTAACTAGAGATTAATACTTTAATTCTAGCTATTACAACTATTTTATTATAAAAGTTCCTAATTAGCGCTAAAGGGGTAGAAGTAGAATAGTATCCTATTACCTTCTACTCTCGTAAGTTATATTTAGTAGAAACTAGATATAAGACTTATAACTAGGAACTCCTTACTATAATTAAGGCGTTCTAAGTATAAAGGTACTTCTTAGAAGGTAGCTTATACCTAATTATAGTAATTATCAATTATAATAACTTAAGGTATTTCTAGATAATTTTATTATTAATAAGGAGATAAGTATATTAGGTAATAAAGCTTATAGTATATAACTTTAAGATATACTATTATATAGGTACTAAGAACCTAGCTAACGCCCTATTAAGGCGACTAGACTATATACTAGTAATAAATAAAGAAGATACTTATCTACTAATATTATAAAATAAGTTAAAGAATATTAGGTATATTCCTTTTAATAAGTACTATATATATAGCGTTTATAAAGGTTTATAAGATAATAAGGCCCGTAGCTATAAATAGTATAAAAGGTTAGAGATAGGGCTTAGAAAGCCTTATACCCTAAAAATAGGAGAGAGTAACGCGCTCTTAGGGATATAGAGTAGTATAGGTAATAGCTTAAACCCTATTATAAGATAGTTTAATATTAATTAAATAGTACTTAGAAGGTATATTATAACCGCGTTAATAATAGAGCGCGTATAGAATAAGTATAATAACTTAATATTAAAGATACTCTAATATCTCTAAAAGGGAGATAAGGATATTTATAATAAGAAATAATTATTAAAGTCCTAGGGCTATAAAAAGGCCGCTAACGTATCTCTATTAATAGATAAAATAGGGGTCCTTTATAAGGGTAGTATAGTTTTTATACCTAGTAATAAAGTAATTAGATAAGAAATTTTAAAGCTTTATTATAATAACCCTTATACTAGCTACTACTTATAAAAGCGTACGCGGGAGCTTATTAAGCGGATGTTCTATTAAAAATTAATAGGATAAGATATTTATAATTATATATAAGAATACTTAACCTATTAATTAATAAAGCCGCGTAGATACGCTATTTATAATATACTATTACTATTACTAATACTTATAAGACCTTTTTAGGAAATTGTAATAGATTTTATTATAAATCTCCCTCTAAGTAAATAAAAGGGCGGCGTTTATAATATAATCTTAGTAGTTATAAACTATTATATTAAGGTAGCTAGGTACTTACCTATTATAAAGATAGTTAATACTATTAGCGTTACTAACCTATTATACTATAAAATCTTTTTAAGGTTTAGTTAGCTAAAAGGTATTATTAATAATTAAAGGATAGTATTTATAAGTAGCTTCTAGGTAGTTATATATTATTATATTAATATAAAAAGAAAGCTTAGTACTACTTTCTACCCTTAAATAGATAGTTAAATAGAGAGATAGAATAGTACGCTTAAGTAGTATCTACGCTACTATTCTACCTAGAGATAAGATAACTAAGTAGAGTTACTTTATCTACATTAGCAATTCGGGAAGTTAGCCCGCTAGTTTTAAGTTACGCATCCTACGTAACCCGCCCCTAGCTAGCTATAAATATATAGAGTAACTTCCTATTACCTTAAGCTATAATAGAATAATATTACGGCCTAACTTAGCTAGGATCTAGCTAAAGTTAGGCTAAATAGATTTAAATAAGCGGATATAATAATATTCTAGATATATTATTCTAAAAATCTAATGTCTTTATATATAACTACGTGATATATAACTATAAGGTAATAAATATTATTAATATATCTATATTACCTATTATACGTAGTATCGCGAGTATACCTAGTATATTTACTATTACTATTATTAGGGTTAACTAATATTTCTTTCTCCTACTTAGTTATATCTAAGGTATACTTAGATTATAAGTCTAAACTAATAATAGTCTATACCTATTACGGTATATATAGTCTCGAGGTTTTATAAGGAGGATTAGAAGGTATTTTTTAAATAATAAGCGTCTTTAATTTTATAAGTAGTAGAGGTTCCTCGCTATAATACCTCGCTATTAATAGTTAGTTCTTAGTACCTAAGTTTATTAAGTAGGCGATGAATTTCTACTATTAAAAAGAGGTAGCTAGTAAGATAAACGAGCGGGGTCTCTCTAATATTTAGTTATAAGGTCGGTCCGGCGAGTAGTAGGTATAGCCTCCCTATTAGGCTCTATTCTACTAAAGCTACGCGTTTAGTAGGCCCTTATAACGTAAATATTAGATATCGCTAGCTTAAACTAACTACCTATAGAAGTTAGTCTAGATTAGGAAGTCTAGAATAATAGAATATACCGCTAAGCTATCTACCCCTATAATTATTAACTACGTCGCTATTTTAAGATATATATTTAAAATTCTACTATATATATATAATAGTAATATTAATTAGCTAGGTAAATAATAGAGATAATAACCGGTAAGTAATAAAGGTAGTAACTAGTAAATAATAGAGATAGTAACAGGTAAATAATAGAGATAGTAATAGGTAAGTAATAGAGATAGTAACCGGCAAGTAATAGAGATAGTAATAGGTAGGTAATAGAGATAGTAACTAGTAAGTAATAGAGATAGTAATAGGTAGGTAATAGTAATAGTAATAGGTAAGTAGTAGTAGTAGTTAGAAATCTAACTTATTAAATATTAAAAAGTAAAAATTAAAGGATACCTATAAGAGTTAAACTTAGTTAGTAGGTATTCTACTAATCTAGTTAAAGTATTCTCAAGGGTATTAATATATAGAGTTAGAATAGTAGCCTATATTAGTATAAGGCCGCTATATAGTAGCTTATAAGTAGTAGGCGTAGCTAGTTATTATTATTATAATAGTTAAGATAAGATAAGAAATAGGAATTAATTTATATAGTTAACTACTATACTACTAGGACTTTCTTTATAAAATTATATCTTATTCTTTTACTTATCCTTTCTGCGCTTAGGAAAGGTTATACTTATAATACTATTAGGTATATAACTATTATAAGAGACTACGTAGAGTAATATTACGACCCGTTCGTCTTCTAACTAGAAGGCTCTGGGGTCTAGGTGGATCTCGTAGAGAGGAGTGTTAAGGACTAAGATAAACAGGCTTCGTACTAAACTGGTCTAGTACAGGTGTAGTATTATATTTAGTGTCTAGGAGATAGTCTGGTAGATAATATAAGTTAAGCACGAAGCTCCTATCTAGATAAAAGCAACGCTATCTATATAGATATAGGAAAGTCCATGCTCGCACTAATCGCTAGTGATCGCTCTCTATCGACCAGAGCGACTGGTCGCGCGATCGCCCCGCTCGCCATGGTCGTCCCGCGTCGACTAGAGCGACTGGGCGAGCGGTCGCTCGACTCGCCATGCCAAGGCATGTTCGACTTGGTGAGCGACTATGGCGTTTGCCAAGGCTCACGTACCAAGGGCGTAACAAGTAAGATCTTAGACTTAGAGAGAATAGTATATAGAACGTAATAGTATATATAATAGGTTTATATAATATATTAATTTACTACTTATATACTACTTATATATATCTATCTACCTTACCTATATTCCTTATATAAGAAGTATAACTAATAATATATCTCTAGGTATTATAGGTACCCTAAGATATATATAGTATAGCTACTTTAAGTAGAATAGATCTATCTTATTTAAAGATTACGTAATATATATTTAGTTATTATAATATATAAATAGCTACTAATTATACTATTAATATTAATATTTAATTTATAAAAGTTAATATTTTAAATTTTACCGCCCGTCTAATAAATATAATTTAGCCTAGCTTTAGCCTAATATTAAGCTAATTCTTCCTCTACGCCTTATTTATACTAAATATTTCCTTATTTATCTAGCTATTATCTACGTCTATATTCCTTAGCCTACTCGTCTATAACCCTAGTACTATTTAATAGAAAATCTAGGTTATAGATAGTATTAAATTAATCCTAGTTAATATAATTATTTATATAGAATCTCGTATATTCCTTATTTACTAGTACTAGATATATATTATAG